>Ga0209108_10000095_pt1 | contig 40612 bp, 55 predicted proteins | sample Rifsed10ft1_FD_184003 | JGI IMG/M metagenome (GOLD analysis project Ga0209108, IMG submission 184003) | Soil microbial communities from Rifle, Colorado, USA - sediment 10ft 1 (version 2) | ecosystem: Environmental > Terrestrial > Deep subsurface > Rock core/Sediment | place: Rifle, Colorado...
CGCCAGCGACGCCCGCGACGCCAGCGACGCCCGCGCCGCCCTCGCCGCCCGCGCCGCCCTCGACGCCCGCGCCGCCCTCGACGCCCTCGCCGCCCGCGACGCCCGCGACGCCCGCGCCGCCAGCGACGCCCGCGTCGCCCACGACGCCAGCGACGCCCTCGACGCCCGCGCCGCCCGCGACTCCCGCGCCGCCAGCGACGCCCGCGTCGCCCACGACGCCAGCGACGCCCTCGACGCCCGCGCCGCCCTCGACGCCCGCGCCGCCAGCGACGCCAGCGACGCCCGCGAGACAACTGCTATGCACAGATTTGTCTCTTGGTGCATGCACCGTGGTTGGTGGTGGTGGTCGGAGATTTCATGGTTTGCCACAACCCACATTGGTGCGGTCGAACTTGACAAACCCAGCGTGCTGCGCTGGTCCAAGCCCCTCTACGACGCGTTTCTGGCCGGCGCGTGGTTCCTTTACTGGACGGAGGATACTCTCTATTGGGTCGCCAAGCCGGTCCTTCATACCGAAGTCGTCAACGGTTCACGTAGACCCCACAATGCCTTTGGCGCGGCGCTGGAATCAGACCTGGAGCGGTTCTATTTCTGGCACGGCGTTTTGGTGCCAGCGTTTGTAATCATTAAGCCGGAATGGATCACGCTGACGCACATCGACGCGGAGGAGAATGTCGAAGTGCGCCGCGTGATGATCGAGCGCTACGGATCGGCACGCTACATCGTGGACTCGGGCGCCACGCTGGTACACCAGGATGACTTCGGCGCTTTGTACCGCAAGCCGCGCGTGGACGACAGCGATCTGTGTATGGTGCTCGTAGTGAACAGCACTCCGGAACCAGACGGCTCATTTAAGGACTACTGGCTTCGTGTACCACCGGCGGTGACGACGGCGCGCGAAGCAGTGGCATGGACGATGGGCAAGGAAAAGGACGAATACGCACCGGAGGTGCAGACGTGACGCCTGACGGCTACCGGGCAGTTTCCTGGCTCGTTGCGCTGGCCTTTTGTGCTCTTTTCTGGGGGGCACTGATTTGGGGCCTGATCGGACTCTACCGATGACCCGTCGCCCGCCGCCGCAGAGACATTCCGAGCCACAAGCCCCGGGAGCCTTTCTCGCCGATGGCTGCTGGAACCCAGAGGGAGAGCTCCGTCACCGGGGCCACACCCACCAGCTCACGCAGGCGCTCATCAAGGAGCGCAGGTTTGCACGCCTCTCTCCAAAGCTAGCCTCGGCCGCCATCCAGGCTGCATCGGCGGTGCTGGCGTTCCCTAACTGGCGCCAGTGGGAGACCTGTAACGATTGGGCGGTCGCCTGGACGACCACGAGTGCCGAGGAAGCCGTCAAGCGCGCTGGTGAAACCGTGGCAGGACAACACCACTGGTGTGGTGCCGGGAAGTGGTTGCCGGGCGGACAGTCGTCGTGCGGCGACCTCGTTCACCGCGCCGTTACTGAACCGCCCGATATCGCCGGCCCCGAGGAACAGCCCTAGACAAGGTGAGCAAGGAGGGATAGTCTCCGGTCAAGGAGGTGGAAAGGGCAAGGTGAGGGCCATCCTGGCGGCGCTCGTGGTACTGGTTCTCTTGGGGCTGCTGTTGTTTGTCGTGCCGTTTCCAGCGCATAGCCAGGTCGCGAGCATCGCGCTTTCATGGACCGCCCCTGGCGACGACGGCAACGTCGGCACCGCCAGCCGTTACGATCTTCGCTGGTCCATCACACGGCCCGATACCACTTCGACCGCGGCCAAGGATGCCTGGTGGGCGGCAGCCACCGCGGTGGCCGGTGTGCCCACGCCGCTGATCGCGGGCAGCGCTCAAAGCGTCGTCGTATCGCCCGCCGGCGGATTCACCACCGGCCGGACCTACTACTTCGTCATTCGTAGCGCCGACGAAGTTCCCAACTGGAGCGCGTGGTCCAACGTCGCCGTAAAGGGGATCCCCGACACGACGCCGCCCGCACCGATCATCGACCTGAGACCCTCCTAAGGAAAGGGGCAAGGATGCCTCTCAAAAAGGGTAAGTCGCGGAAAACCATCAGCGCGAACATCTCCGAGCTGGTGAAGAGCGGACGCCCCCAGAAACAAGCGGTCGCGATCGCGTTGAATGAAGCGCGCGAGTCCGGTGCTGATATCCCTCGCAAGAAACCTAAGCGGAGCGCGCGATGAAAGACGCGAAGAAGCCGGACAAGAAGCAGGTCGTCGTGCGTCACCGACCCACAGCGTTGTCGAGCGGCTACGAGCGTGCCGTCCAGCAAGGCGGCGGCATCCAGCCAGGCGCCCACCCCGAGGTTGAAAACCTGCCCACGGGCCTCGATAATCCAATCGCGGCGATCAAGAAGCTGGCCCGACGGCTTAAGCCCAAGCGGGCCGCGCGATGAAGAAGGAACACCCCGGCAAGAGAACCGACCCCAAGAAACTCATGCGAGAGCGCGAGAAGATCGACCGCGACATCGCCATCCGTAACGTCCTGCCACCCCTCAAGCAGGAATCGGTGGTTGATAAGTTCTTCCGCGCGCTAGGGGAAGCGTCCGAGCGGAGACGCAGACGCCGCAACCCACCACCTCAAATCGAGGGTTCTATGATGATCGGCTTCAAGGAAACGGACAAGTCAGCCTGAAGACCGATCGTTCTGCTTACCAGGGAGGGTAGCATGGCGATTCACAAGGAGTGGGCCAAGAGGCCGAGCCCCAAGCAACGCAAACCGTCGCCGGCCGAACGAGTCGTCAAGGACGTGGTTTCCGGCTTTGGCGAGCTCAAGCGCCAGTCGGGCATCGCCGTCGAGAAGGTCAAGGAAGGCGTCAGACGCATCAAGCAGTCCGTTCGCCGGTGAAGCGGTGAAGCGGTGAAGCGATGACGTTTCAGATTACACGTGGCACGGCGAGTTACTACGCCGGCAACCCGGAGTTCCCGGACTTCCCGTGGCTCGTCGAGAAGACGCTGCGGCCCGGCGAGACCTACACGATCGGCACGTTTTTGAAGCGCGAGGATGCCGAGCGCTGTCTGTGGAGCTTGCGCGGTAGCATCGAGGCGTCTCGCGGAGCCACGATCCGGGAAGAGTTGCCCTAGATGCCGTTCGAGCAAAGCTACTGCCCATCGTGCGCGGAGCCTGTTACGGGCCCCGGACTCAAGGCGCCCGTCGACTACTACCGCTGCCCACAATGCCGCGAAGCATTCCCGCGCCATAAGCTGCCGCGCCGCACTATGCACCGCACTGTCTCGCTCCTGTGGGGCACGCCAGTTGCCGCTCGCGGTGTTCCGTTCGGATTCGCGGGCACACTGATCGTCACCGAGCCCGGTTACGGAGGATAGGATGTCAGGCGGATCGTTTGGAGTTTGGGCCATGACTGCCCGGGATTTCACCGCCCGCAGCTTTGACGGTGACTTGGCGGGCATCACTTCAGCCATCGCCTACGCGGGCAGCAACGGCGTGGTTCACGTCTATCCGGGCAACGCCGCCATCACCATTCCCACCGTTCCAGCCGGCGTGACGCTCATCAAGCACGAGGCGGGAGAAACCACCATCTACGGCGATACGTACTTCCGTGGCGCCCCGTGGTACGACGTGAAGGCGTACGGCGCCAAGGGCGACGGCGTCACCGACGACACAGCGGCGATTCAGGCGGCGATTGATGCGAGCACGGACGGCAATGTGTTCGCTCCGGCCGGTAGTTACAAGATCACATCTAGCCTAACCTCGATCGGGAAAAAGATCAACCTCATAGGTGCTGGGCGTGATCTGACGATCATTCTAACAACGGCCACGGGCCACGATGGATGGGGTATCTCCACCGGCTCGCGCATGGCGCACCTAACATTGCGCGGGCCCAACGCGGCATCGGCCGGTAACGCAGGGCTTGATTCAGGCAACGCCACCGATGTGGCCGTCGAGGACTGCATCATTGAGCAGTGGGGCGATGCTGGGATCAACACGGGCGGTTCGTCTGCTCGATGGATCATCCGTAACAACATCATCCGCAACAATCTCCAGCAAGGCATATTCATAGCCTCCAACACAACCGACTGCGTGGTGTCCGATAACATAGTTACGGGGAACTCAGCAAATGGGATTGATGTCAATGGCCAGCGCAATGTTATTTCTGACAACGTCGTGCGCTCTAACGGCGGCAGTGGCGGTGCGACAGACCGTTGGGGAATCCTGATTTCTGCGGTCTCAGGTGCCAACGCTGACTACAACTCGGTCACTGGAAACATAGTTTCCGCATCTGGAGCACAAGGCATCATTGTTCGGGCAACAGCCGGACAAACGGCTAACTACAACAAGATCATCGGCAATACATCCATTGCCAATACGGGCAGCGGGAGCAATGGAGATGGCATCGCTATAGATGGAAGCGCGGCGGGTACGCTCACAGGTAACCAGATCATCGGCAATCTGTGCCAGGGCAACCAGCGACACGGCATCGCGGTGGACGGCACCGTTGCAACTACAACGCAAACACTCGTTGGGGGTAATACCTGCCTCGGGAACACAACGACTGGCATTCTCATCACGACTGGCGCACCCACGGATAGCGAAGTGTCGGGGAACATCTGTCTTGGAAATGGCACCCAGCTCACCGACTCTGGCACGAGAACAGTTGTAGCTGGAAACAAGACCAGCGCGACTGACGGCTACTATGGTCTAGGCTCAGACGCGAACCTCGACGCGGGCAAGGTGCTGCGCGTGAACGGAACGGCGGTTGTCGGCGCACAGGGCGCCGCCGTCACCGACGCCACCGATCCCGCCAGCACAATGGCCCGGCTCAACGATCTGCTCGCCCGGCTTCGCACGCACGGGCTGATCGCCACCTAGGGGGTTGTCGCAACCATGACAGTCGACGCCAAACCCGCCCACCTCTCTATGGACGAGATCCGCGACATGCTGGCGGCAATGGCGCGCGACGAGGAGGGTGGCCCAGATCGCTTCCGGGCCATTCGCATGCTGTCCTCGATGGACGCCGGCAGCGTCACGCTCCCAGAGCCGCTTGCGCCCGACGAGATCGTGCAGCGCATGGTGCGCCTCATGAAAGGCTACGGTAACGAGATCATCCGCGTAGCCTATCGGCGCGCCTTTCCCCAGGCCCGGCTGGACGTGTCGACCGTGACCAAGATCATGATGGACGAGCTGCCCGCCGAGCTGCGGGAGAAGGCGCTCAAGATCCGCACCGTTCGCAGGCTCTATCGGGAGTTCCCGGAGATCAAGCGCGGCAGCACGCCTCCCGGCTATCCCCGCGGTAGAGGTGTCGCCGTTCAGACCGAATGGCTCCAGCGCATGGCCGCGCGCATGTATCTCGATCGCGAGCAGATGAAAGCCAACGCCGCCACCGCCGAGCTCGAGGCGCCTGCGAGCGAACCGTGATCTCGGCCAAGAAAATCCCTAGCCCGGTGAAACCCCCGGGTCCGGTCCCCAAGATCGAGCAGCCGCTCGGCAACCTGGCCCGGCGCAACGTCCGCCCCGGCCGCTTTGTCAAGCACCCCTGGGACGGCTTGGCCGAGATCGAGTTGATGCGGGACCTATGCCGGCGCGACTTCTGGACATTCTTCCTCTATGCCTTCGGCTACGGCATCAACCCGCTCGGCAACCGCTGGATTGAGCCCGAGATTCACGAGCCGCTGGCACGCTGGTTCCAGAAACATGTCGAGGAGTGGGAGTCGTGGCGTAAAGCGGGTTCTCGGAAGCAGAAGAAACTCGCGGTCATCATGCACCGCAAGGGTGGCAAGACGACGCTCATCACTCGCGCCGGGCAACTATGGCTCCACCTACGAGACCCCGAGATCAGCACCTATACCGGCTCCGAGAACACGGCCAACGCCGGCAAGATGCTGGCCGCGATCAAGGCGGTGGTGGACGGATCGGACCATTACGCGCTGTGGACCAAGCTCTACGGCAACTGGGCTGGAACAGCGCGTACCTGGGCCGGCAGGGAGGTTGTCCACGCCGCCCGCAAGAACACGGCCCGCCAGGACCCCTCCCTCGGCGTGTTCGGCGTCGAAACCTCGATCACCGGCGCTCACCCGGACGCCATCTTCTACGACGATCCGGTGAGCTACGAGCGCTTGAAGAGCGATACCGACTGGCTCGCCACCGTCAACTCTCAGGTCTCGTCCCTGATCCCTGTGCTCCAGAGCGACGGGCTACTGGTCTGGCCTGGCTGTATTGAAGTGGGTCGGCCGATTCTTATGTCGGAGGGCTCATGGAAGCCTATTGAGACGGTGGTGGCCGGGGAAACGGTCTACACCATTGACGAGAACGGTCGGACCGGGATTCGTCGAGTCGAGGCCAGCATTGACCAGGGGACGGCGGAGACGGTGCTGGTTACCACGAAGTCCGGAACCCTCCGCTGTACTCCGTGGCACCCGTTCTTGGTCGCACGCAACGGCGATCTGTCGTGGGTTCGGGCCGATGCCCTCAAGCATAAAGACCTTGTCGTGACCGTGAAGGAAGCTCCGTCGAAAACGGAACTGCCATGGGTCACGAAAGATCTGGCCTGGCTCTGTGGTGTCATCATGGGAGATGGATGGATCGGCAAGAACGCCGACTACGCTTGCATCGCATTGTCCAAGGACGAAGCGTTGAGCGAGCGAATCATCTCCGTCCTTGAGGACTGGATTCCGGATAGCCAGTTTCATCGGACGGCCTTCGGATACGTCCGCTGTAATAGCCGGGCCGCGGCCCAGTCCTTTCGATATCTTGGACTCGTCGGCGGAGCCAAGACGAAGCGCGTACCAACCTGGGTGTTCTGCGACACAAACGAGAACCGAATTGCCTTCCTCAGGGGGTTCTGTGAGGCGGATGGTCACAAGAATAAGCGCGGAGACGACAGCTGGTCGGTGGAGATTTCAAACTCCGACCTCATCCGCGACCTTCGCCTGCTGGCCAGGATATGCGGCGTCAGGGTTGGAATGGAGCGCCCGGAGAGAGAACGATGGATCAAGGCTCCAAGCTCCAGAGAGCGCATCCTTTCTAAGACTTCGGCCAGCAACTTCAACTTCGCCACGTCCGGATGTCAGGAGCGACCGGATACCGACGGTGGAAACCGGCCCTATCGACAAGAGGCCAGGGCCGCCAGAAAGATTGGCGACAACTTCCGCCTGGACCGGGTGGTGTCGGTCGAGCCTGCTGGCAGATGCCAGGTTTGGGACCTGACGGTTGAAGGAAGCCGCTCATTCATTTGTGATGGCTACGTTGTCCACAACACTCGCTACGACGACGAGGACCACTTTGGCGTCGCATTCAGAGACGACGGAGTCGCCAGCCTAGAAGGCATGGAGACCGACTCGCTCCGCCCCGAGGAAGGGGGCGAGTGGCACGTCTACTTCATGGCCGCACGAGACCGACAAGGGAAGCCCACCCACCCCAAGGTCTGGTCCGAAGGGGGCCTCAAGTCCTATCAGCACACCAACGCTATGCGTTATGCCTCCCAGGTCATGAACGATCCCGCGATCTCGGCCCACAACCCGCTCACCAAGGAGCAGATCGAGCAGTGCTGGATCGACCCGAAAGAGGTTCCGTGGTCAGCGCTGCGGTTCGCCATCTGCTGCGATACGGCCTTTTCCGATGGCAAGAAGATCGCCGGCAAGGACGAAACGGTATTCATCGTCCACGGCTACCCGAGGAACGGCTCCGGAGACGTGTACGTGATCGAAGGGCATGGTTCCCATGTCTGGCGCGCGGAGGACTTCGCCACTCGCCTAGTCGCCTGCTGTCAGCGCTATCGGGGACAGGGGCGGAAGATCTTCCGGATCACCGACGAGACCACCCGGGCAGGAAAGAAGGGGGTCTGGAACATGGCACTGAGGAATCGCTTCGCCGACGCCGGCGAGCCATTTCCGGGCGGCGGCCTGCTGGAGTTTGAGCGTGGGGACACCAAAAAATACGCGCGTTTGAGCACCGCCAGCAGCTTCTGGGTCGACGGGCACGTCCGAGTGTTGAAGGGTGCGCCGGGAGCGGAACGGCTCATGGAGCAGATGGCCAAGATCGGCCAGTATGCGGTGAACCCGCGCACCAAAATCGACTGGGCCGACGCCCACTCCGACGCCTTCCAGCCGGAACTCTACCAGCCGATGCGCCGCGTCGATCAGCAAAGGTCACCCTGGGAGAAGGGCGCCACGCTGATCGGCATGGACGGGCTCAATCCACGGGACTTCGAAGACGACGATCTCAGACGCTGGCGAAACGAGGTGCCGAGGGAACCCCTCACCAACTGAGGAGCAGGTATGGAAGCCACCGAGAGCAAGCCCCAGACGGCCATCTGCCAGGAACGAAAAACCTGCCGCGCATGCGAATCAAAAACGCTGGTTTCGGTGCTGGACCTTGGCCTGCAGGCGTTGCCGCGCTTCCCGGAGGCCGGCGACGAGAAGATTCCCGAAGCCCCACTCCACCTGGTTCAGTGTGGCATGTGCGGGCTCCTGCAACTGCTTCACAGCGTCGATCCCGACCTGGTGTTCAGGCAGTACTACTACCGCTCCTCGGTGAACCAAACAATGCGAGACGCGCTACAGGACCTGGTGCTCTCGGCATGCGAGCTCGTACGCAAGGGCACGTGGCTCGACATCGGCGCCAACGACGGCACGCTGCTCTCCAAGGTGCCGGTGACTTTCAGGAAAGTTGCCTGTGAGCCGGCCGCGACCTTTACCGCCCAGCTCCACGAGCACGCCGGCGTCGTCATCCCGGAATACTTCTCGCGTAAGCACCTGACCCGAAACGGCGAGTTCCAGGCCGACGTCATCACCTCGGCGGCCATGTTCTACGACCTGGACGACCCCAACGCTTTTGTCGAGGATATCTCCCGCACGCTCACCGACCAGGGTGTCTGGGTGAACCAACTGAATGATTCTCCCACCATGCTGCGGCGCAACGCCTTCGACTCGGTCGTCCACGAACACCTTTGCTACTACGATCTACCCTCTTTGAAAGACATGTACCGGCGTCACGGGCTCTCTATCACACAGGTGACCTACAACGAGGTGAACGGGGGAAGTGTCAGGGTATTCGCATCCAAGTTGGGGCGCAGGCCCTCGGTGACCCCGGAAGGGCACCGGCGTGTGAGCATTCGTGACGTGCAGGCGTTCGCTCGCCGAGTCGCCCGCTGGCGTGAGCAGATGCGCCAGATACTGGATAGCGACCTGATGCGCTATCGCCCGCTGTGGGGGTACGGCGCCTCGACCAAACTGGGCACGCTGTTGGGCTATCTGGGTAGGAACGACATGTTCATCGGCATTGCTGATCGCAACCCAGCCAAGTGGGGCAAGCGGTTCGGCAACACGGGCATTCCGATTGTGAGCGAGGCTGACTTCCGCGCCGCCAAGCCGGGATACGTGCTGGTGGGCCCGTGGGCGTTCAAGCAAGAGTTCCTGGAGCGAGAGCGCGCCATCATGGAGGAGGGTGCGACGCTGGTTTTCCCGCTTCCCAACATCGAGTTCTGCGTATGAGCAACGGCCGCATAGCGGTGTTGTGCCCGAGCCGCGGGAACCCAGAGGGACTCGCGAAGCTGATCGAATCGGTCAAGAACACCTCGGAGAGGGCCGCCGTTATCACCTACGTCGAACGGCCCCAGGCAGGGCTCTACCGAGAAGTGCTATCCAGCGGCCCAGCGGTCTGGCATTTGGGAGAGCCCGGCGGACCGGCGGCCAAGGCCAACCGGCTGGTAGAGCTGGAGCCCGACTATGACATCTACGGCATGCTGCCGGACGACTCGCGCGTGCTCACGCCCGGCTGGGACCGCTGGATGATCGACACAGTTGATGGTTTTCCGAACCGCCTGGGAGTCGTCTCCGCGCACCATAACGGCGGGGACTTCGTCAACTTCGCGTTTGTCTCACGTCAGTGGATCGACCTCCTGGGCTGGCTGGCCTGCCCGGACACGCAGAACTACGTCTGGGACACCGTGCTGGAGATACTGGGAGAGGCTACAAAGATCGTCTATGCCACGCCGGAGCAGTTCTTGGTCTATCACGAGCGGCCGGTGAGCGATCGTAACGTGGGGCCCTTTGTGCAAGACTGCGTGCAGTTCTTCGGTTGGTGCATCGGCAAGCGGCGGGCGACGATTAGCAAGATCCGAAAGGCAATGGCCGCATGAAGCGTGTGGCGATACTGTGCCCCAGCCGAGACCGGCCCAAGGACCTGGCCGACCTGTTGCGGAGCGTCATCCAGACGGCTCCCGACACCCAGCTGCTGGCCTACATTGACCGCGATCAGCGCCAACTCTACCAGTGGTGCTTCGATCAGCGGACTCCGGAGCAACTCTCCGTGACGCTCGGCGAGCGCCTCGGTCCCTGCGCCGCGGCCAACCATCTGCTCCGCAAGAATCCCGGGTTCGAGGCCTATGGGTTCTTCTGCGACGATTGCCGCGTGACGGTGGCGGGCTGGGATAGCTGCGTGCTCAAAAGACTGGGAGAGAACGGCGTTCATGCCGTGGCCCCAGCGCACTCAGTTTACGAGGTGGACTTCCCCTTTCTGAGCAGCGAATGGGTGGAAGCGCTCGGCTGGTACTGTCATCCCTCTCTTTACCACTGGGGCTGGAACTCGCTCCTGGCAGCGCTAGGCGAGGCGACCCAGAGCATGGTGCAGGCCAGCCCCGGCGAGTTCTGGTACGACCACGACATGGTCCACCAGATGAATCGGGACAAGTACCCGCAGGACATCGTGCGTCTCTACGAGTACTTTGCCAACCACTTCGGTCACGATCTGCGGCGCCTTCGGGAGGTTTTTTGAGCAGCGGCAGGGTCGCCGTCCTGTGTCCGAGCCGGGGGCGGTCCCAGGAACTGAGGGAACTGCGTCTCTCGGTGCGCGAAACCAGCGACGCCGACGTTCTAGCCTACGTCGACGAGGACCAGGCGCAGCTCTATAACGGCCAGGAGCCGGCTGGCCAACGCATCGTCGGGCCGCGCATAGGACCCGTCGCCGCCGCCAATGTCTTGGTCGACAAACATCCCAACTACGACCTTTACGGGCTGGTGACGGATGACGCTCGCCTGACGGTTCCGGCGTGGGACGAATGGGCGCTGGAAGCCGCGAGCAAGTTCCCGAACCGGATCTGTGTCATTTCCCCGTTTCACAACCAGGGCAACCATGTGGACATGCCGTTCGTGACCGCGGAGTGGATTCGGGCGGTAGGCTGGTTCGCCTGTCCGGACTGTTACCACTACTGCTGGCCGATCATCACGGGCCTGATCGGCGAAATGTCCGCTATCGTCCACGCCCCAAGCCACGGTTTTGCCATTCACCACCCGCACAAGATCGAGATGGTCAGCGAATCGGTCAGGAACGCAGACGCGCAGGCGTTCTTTGAGTTTGTGTCCACCCGCCTGCCCGCCGTGGTCGAGCGCGTGCGGTCGGCGATGACGATATGAGCCCCAAAGAACGGCCCCCCAACGGGCATCTTTCCCAGTGGATCATCGATCAGTTCGAGCCCGGTTATCGCGGGTGGTGCGTCGACGTCGGCGCCTCGGATGGCATCTCGATTAGCACCACGTGGTCGCTGGAGAAGGTTCACTACTGGGGCGTTCTGTGCGTCGAGGCCAATCCAGACTTCGGCCCCGCGCTGAAGCAGCGACGCATGTGGGTGGAAATGTGCGCCTGCTCGGATCGGTCGGCCGACTCCGCAGAGTTCCACGTGAACGAGGAGAATCCGGAGTCTTTCTCCGCTCTCAAAATCGCCGAGCATCCGCTGGTGCGCAAGTGGGCCGACCCTCAAAAAGCTGGTTTGCCGTGGAAGAAGATCAGGGTGCCGGTCAAAACGCTCGATGAACTCCTGGCCAAGTGGGAGTTCCCGCGCCTGGACGCCTTGTGCGTGGACGTTGAAGGTGGAGAACTGGAGGTTCTCAAGGGCTGCGACCTGGAGCGCTGGAAGCCGAGGGTGATCGTCAGCGAAGCATGGGACTCGGGACACGAATATCCCTACCTCTACAAGCACGGCTATCGGATGGTCGCGAGAAACGTACACAACGATCTTTACAAGCTAGCGGAGGAAGCATGAGCGAGACCGTCATGACGTTTAGCGGCAAGGCCGGAGACGCGCTCCACCAATGGCCGGTGGCTTGGTGGTGGGCGAAGAAAACCGGGCAGAAGTTCACCTGCTGGCTGGAGGAGCAGACTTGCAAGCTCGTAGCGCCCCTCTTCGCCTCGCAGGCGTGTGTGGAGAAAGTGGAGTTCAAGCCCGGCATCGAGAACTGGAACATGGGCGGCCAGCCTTGGCACTTCAACCTGCCGACCTCTGAATACGAGAACCGCACGGTTTACCACCTCGGTCTGCGCTCCTTCCCAGCCCGTCCGTTGACGCTGGAAGCCTTCGCCCAGGCGAAGGTGCCGGTCACGGTCTCGCACGAGGAGTTGGCCCATACGCCCGTGTTCCACGTGGAACCGATGCCATGCGGGGTTCGGGAGATCCCCGGTAGCGCGGAAGCGCCGCGCCCGCTGGGCCGCTGCGTACTGCACGGGCAACCGATCTGCATTCACACCAAGAGCACGCCCGGGTTTTGGAAGTTCCTCGCTTCGATCGCGCGCCAGTTGGACGACGATTTCAACGAAATCGTCTGGGTCGGGAGCAGTCGCGACCGCGAGATTGGGCTGCGAACCTATCCCCAGTGGCACCAGTTCGACGACCAGGGCGACTTTCTGAAGCTGGCGCAGTTGATGGCCGGGGCGGACCTTGTTATCGGCACCGGATCCAGTGTCGCCTCGCTGGCCGGGGCGCTCAAGATTCCCTGCGTCAGGGTTCATGACCCTATCGGCGATCATCCCAAGCGGATCTGGGACAACCTGGCCCACAACTCGATCAACGACACGGAGGCGGAGCTTAGGAAGACGTGGCCCGAGCTCCGAGCCACGTTCCGCCGTCCGAAGTCTGTCGCGGAGGTGGTGGGGTGAGCGAAACCATCGGCAGCCTGGTGGACAAAATCTCGATTACCAACGTCAAGCTCTTCATGATCCAGGACATGGTCCACCGCGCGGCGGCCGAAGGCGAGGCGCTGGATGCGCCGACCGTGGCGCGGCTGCACGCCCTGAATCAGCAACGCAACAAGCTGCTGACCGAACTGGACCAGCTGTTCGCCGATTCGCTCAAGGAGGGAGAGGCGGAGGTTGACCCGAGACCCAAAATCTAGCTTATTGACTTGACAAACGCCGTCCCATAACGTAACGGACGGTTGAGGAGGGCGCCAAGGATGGCGACCGGCAGTTACCCCACAGGGAGTAGCACAAAGGACCGCCGTTCTTCGGCGGGCATGTTCGATGCCCGCCTGATCGAGTTGGTGGATTCGCGTCGCCAAGACTCGCTCCGCTACAACTCCACGGTCTTCTCCAAGGTTCACGGCTACTACAACGCCTACCGCGGCGTCTGGCAGGGCCGTCTCTCCCAGTTCCGCAACAACATCAGCCTCCCCTTCATCTTCGCCATGATCCAGTCGGACGTTGCCAGAAAGGTCCAAACCTCTTTCGGCACATGGCCGATCGTCTCTTTCGAGGGCTACGCTCCGGAGGACGTGGCGAGGGCCAAGCGCAACGAAGTCCTGGTCTCCGCCCAGATGAAGGACGCCGACTCGGTGGTGCGGGCGGTGGATTTCTGCCTGCAGGCGGACATCTGCGGCACGGCCGTCGCGCGCTGGGGCTGGAAGAACCTGACGCGCAAGAACCGCTACCGCAAGCTGGAGTCGATCGCCCCGGGCCTCTCGGTGCCGGTCGTCTACGAGAGCACCGCGGAACTCTTCAATGGTCCCACCTGGGAGACCGTCGACCGGCTCGACTTCTGGCAGCAGCCCGCGCGCAAGCGCATCGACGACATGGACTGGGTCATCCACCGCTACTGGCTGGACTGGGACAACATGATGGACGACGCGTCCGGGCCCTATCCTTACTTCGACCCGGCGGCGGTCAAAGCACTTCAGGACTTCCCCCTATCGGGCTCCGCCTACGGCGAGTGGAACGCGCGCCGCGTCACGTTCCGGAACGAATACGACTACGAGGCGCGGATGCGGGAGCGCTTTTCCAAGCCGGTAGAAATCTGGGAGATGCACGGCCTCGTCCCCTCCGAGTTCGCCAGCGACGGCATCCGGCACCGTTGTGTCGCCATCGCCAATGAGCGGGTGGTGCTGAAGAACCGCGAAGGGCCGATGCCGAACCAGCAGAAGCCGTTTGGGGCATATTCCCCGATGTCTGATCCCTACAGCTTCGACGGAGTAGGCAAGGCCGAGGTGGCCTACGGGCCGGCGGCGACGGCCAACCGCATCAACAACCAGCGCCTGGACGCGATCGACCTCTTGGTGGACCCGCAGCTGGTGGCGAGCAACACGGCCAACCTGAACGTACAGAACCTCTTCTCTCGCGCGGGCCGCGTGATCTTGGTGGATGGCCCGGCGGACGACACGACTATTCGTCCGCTCTCGCCCGATATGCGCGGGGTGCAGGTAGGAGGGGCAGAGATCGGCCAGTTGTTCTCGATGATGCAGTTGGGCACTGGCGAGACGGAAAGTCTCTTGGGGATGGCCGGTGGGAGCCGAGAGACGGCGCGTGGGTTCCTCGGCCGACAGGAAAACGCCCTCACCCGACTCTCTCTGGAAACCCGCGTCCTGGACGAAGGCTTCATCGAGCCCCTGGCCAACGCCTTCCGCAACATGGACCGCCTGTGGCTGCCGCTGCCGCACCAAGTCAAGATTCTTGGCAGCCTGGCGAGCACCAACCCCATTACCGGGCTTCCCTACCAGCCCGAGTCAGTCGAGGTGGACTACGACGACTTGGCGCCCGACTACCGTGCCCGAGCGGTGGGCGCGAGCCAGATGCTGGGCCGCTCGGTACGGCAACAGAACTTCATGGGCCTGCTGCAGATGATGAGTGCCAACCCCGCCCTGTTGCAGCTGGTGAACTGGGCCAACTTCGCCCGGCAGGCGTTCGAGCTGTTCGATTTCAAGAACGTGGACGAGCTGCTGGTAAGCGCGGTGCCGGCCGTGAACCAGATTGCGGCACAGGCGGGCCAGAGCCCCGAGCAGGTAGCGGGTACTGTGAGCCAGCCGCTTGACCAACTTTCGCCCGACATTTTGTCGCAGCTAGTCAACGCACAGAGCCCTCAACCGATGGGAATGGCGGCCTAGATGGCCCTGAACGAAGAGCAGATAGGCAAGGTGAGGATGATCTTGGCGAGCAGTGGCTGGAATGATGTCATGCAGCCGGTGTTGGCCAAGCGCGCTCAGGACGCCCTGAAGGCTTTGGTCCTTCATCCGTCCGAACGCATGGGCGAGTACAAAGGTGTCGGTGACGACACGATCCGCGTCAAGATCCAGGAATGCGAGTTTATGCTGACGGCATGGCGTAACGAAGTGGCGATGTTCGATCACAATCGGCGCGTTGACGAACTGGCGCGCCAAAGCGATGGGGCGAACCCCCAATCCGCAGACACGGCGAACCCGTGAGAAGGGAAGCGTGATGGACGAGGGACGGGAGCAGCAGGGCCAGCAGGCTTCGGAGAACCTGAACCCTGATTTGGCCGGATACCCGAGCGTCGATGCCCTGGTCAAGGGCTACCGCGAATCGGGCAACGAGGCGAAGCGGCAGCGTGAGCGCGCGGAGCAGTTGGAGCAGCAGTACCAGGGCCTGCAGCAGTCGCTGGCGAACCCGCGACCGCAGGTCCCCAGCCGCGGCACGCGCCCCGAGGATCGGCTCTCCGAGTTTGGGGTGCCGGTGGACGCCTTGGGAGAGTTCGTGGCGAGCAAGCTCCAGGAGGCTTTTGCCCCTCTGGCGCAGGGCATGAACGCTCGAACGGCGCTGCTTTCTCAGTACCCGGACTATAACAAGTTCGAGGCCGACGTGGCCGCGTTCATCCAGTCCGATCCGAAGCTCAACGAGACGTATCAGCGCATGTTCGCAGCCGAGCCGGCGGGGGCGTTCGAGTACGCGTTTCTCAAGTTCGGTGAATCCCGCAGGCGCACCGCGAGGGAGGGTGGCCAGAACGGCCGCGAGGAGTCGGCACAAGCGCAGATTCCTTCCGGCAGGACTGGCGACACTCAGCGGATGCCGCAAGGCAACTCAGCGGACCTCCAGCGCGCGTGGGAGGAGTACCAGAGGACGGGCAGCAAGGATGCTGCGCGCGCTTATGGACACGCACGTCTCAGAAACGTCATCAGCGACGACTTCCTGAACCAGTAAAAACTACGGCAGGGAAGCCGGAGGAGGCATAAGGAAATGCCAGCAGCACAGTGTACCCCAGCAGGGTTGTACAGTGCGTTTGACGCGGGCTTCTGGCCTACGTCTACCGCAATCCATCACGAGGACTTGGCGGACGTCGTGACGATTCTGGATTCCTTCCAGACGCCGATGTTCTCGTCGTCTCCCAAGATTCGCGTGCGCGATGTCGTTCACTCGTGGACGGTGGACACACTCACCGCCGTGGCGACGGCCGGCGTCGCGGAAGGTATCGACTTCTCGGGCGACACGCTGACCAGTCCCGTGAGGCTGGTCAACGGAACGCAAATCTTCTCTCGGCACGTGGTGGTCTCGGACCGTGAGCGGGTTTCCAACCCGGCAGGGATCCGCGACATGTACGAGCACCAGGTGATGAAGGAGTTCAAGGTCATTGCCAGGAATCTGGAGAACCGTCTCTGGCAGCTGGTGGGCACGTCGAGCGCGGCTGTTTACGGATCTGCGAGCGGAGCGGAGGCGACGACTGCACCGCTCATGAACGGTTTCCGAGGGTTCTCGGTCATCACGGCGGCCAGCGCGTCGGGTGGCATTACTACGGCCGACATCGTCACACTGTCGGAGAGCCTGTTCAATGCCGGAGCGGAGCCGGATTCCATCTGGTTCGCGCCCGCTTCCAAGCGGCAGTTCGTCAATGCCACGATCACCACCACCGCCGGCCAGGTTCGCAACATCGCGGCCACGGATCAGCGGCTCGTGGCGAACGTGGATGTTTTCGAGACTCCCTTCAACCAGCTCTACGCGGTCATCACCGACCGTTTCATCCCGATCAGCACCTATTCCTCATCGGGTGCCTACTGGATCGGCGATCGGTCGATGGCCAAGATCGGGTTCTTCCGTCCGCCGCAGCACAAGCCGATGGGCAAGTCGGGAGATAATACGCGCGGCATCGTGCTCATGGAGGCCACGCTGCAGCTCGATCATCCGTCGAGCTGGGCTTGCATGTCAGGAGTGACCAACGGCTAGTCTCAGGGCTAGCGAAACGTGAAGGCGGGGGCGCAAGGCCCCCGCCCGCACGGTCAAGGAGGAAGCATGCAGGGAGATGTGGGCCGCGCGCTGAGGATCATCAGCCAGGCCAAGGGCTGGGACCCGAACGTGATTCAGGGAGGCGAGAGCATTGCCAACTTCAACAAGGAGCCGAGCGGCGTAGACCACATCACGCTCGGCAAGCTGCCGCAAGGCACACCGGATAGCTTCCCGGAGGACCATCCGGGAATCGACGTGGCCGCGACACCGTTCGCCACGCCGGATCGCGCCAGCGGCTCGGACGCGAACCGCCGGACCACCAACGCCAATCCGAAACCACTCTAGGAGGGCAGGATGTCAGTCTCGATGAAGGGCGGGACCAGCGGCAATCGGGAGAACGCTTTGCCCAAGGTGAGCGTGGCATTCGATTCTCAGGCGCCGCAGAATACGGCGGGTAGCGGCGGCATGAGTGCCGCAATCAAGTTGTCGCCCTGTAAGGACAACCGGCACATCGCTGACGGCAACCCCCAGATGCCGACCGGCGGCACCCCCGACGACAGCGCGACATGAAATGGTTCACCGGCAGCAACGAAACCGAGCTCGACATCGCAACCGACGCGAGCCGGCTGGTGGCCGCGGCGCCGGATTACTACACACCGCGTTTTGACGCCATCCAGGAGCTGCGGAAGCAGGACGACGGCAGCCTGCATCGCGGCCAGGCGTTTCGCCGCGTGGCGAGCTTGGTCAACGTGCCGATGTTGACGGTGATGAACTTCATGGACCCCGAATGGATGAAGAACAAACGTCGGTTCTATGCCTGGCTCGCCAAGCACCCGGAGTACAAGACCTATGAAACGCGCGGAGGTTCGCGCCTGAGTGAAACCTACAGCGACGGGAAGCCCGTCTAGGGAGAACTTGTGGCAGGGAAGCCACTCACGGTCTACACGCTCATCCCGTACCACCACAGCGCCTCGTTCTTCTACCGGCTCCAGACGCCGCTCATGACGGCCGGAGACCTAGGATTGCCGGTCAAGATCACGATCGACCGGAACGAAGCCGGCACGTCCCCGGAGGACCGCGCTCGACAGTTCTGCGAGGCGGACATCGTCCTGCTTTACCAGCCGGTAGGAGAGCAGCCGATTCACAACATCAAGAGCATCCAATCCTTCATCCCGAGCAAGCGAGATGGCGAGTGGAAGTGGCCTCCCAGCGTGGTGATCGAGACGGACGACAACCTGTTCAACGTGTCGCCGCTGAACCAAGCGTTCAAGAACCTCGGCATCAAGGACATGGAAGGCCGGGAGATCCCGCTGGGGCACCATATCGGGGTGATGCAGAACGGCGAACGGCGTGTGCTGTGGAAGGACGGAGAGAACGGCTTCAGCCTCGCCAAGAACCGGCAGGCGATCGCCAGCTACCGTAAGATTCTGGAGATGGTGGACGCGGTCAGTTGTTCGACGCAGGGCGTCGCTGACGCGGTACAAAGGGAGCTGACTCCGCGCCGCATCAAGGTGTTCCCGAACACGGTCCGCATGGACTGGTACGAGCAGGTAGACCTCAAGCCCGAGCCCGACAAGGTGAAGATTCTCTGGCAGGGAGGGATCGCCCATTACGAAGACTGGTACCCGCTAAGAGAAGCGCTCGGCAACATCACCAAGAAATACCCGCAGGCGCACTGGATCATCTGGGGCGCACAGTTCCCGTGGGTGAAGGAACTCATCCCTTCGCACCGCTACACGTTCAAGGACTGGTGTTCCTACCAGGAATACCGGCTGAGACTCGCCATGATCGGACACGACATCTCGCTCGCGCCGCTGTCGCCCAACGTGTTCAACGACTGTCGTAGCGCGATCAAGTTCTATGAAGCATCGGTGTTGAAGAACCCGGCAGCGACCCTGGCGCAGAACACGGGCCCCTATCGGGATGAGATCATCGAGGGCGAGACGGGGCTAACCTTTAATAACCCCCAGGAGTTTGAAGAAAAGCTTAGCAAGCTGATCGAGGACGCGACGGAGCGCAAGCGGCTGGCAGCCAACGCAAAAGACTGGGTGAACGAGAACCGCGACGCGATGAAACGCGTACCGGAGATAGTCTCGTTCTGGGAGCAGTTGCGCGAGGAGCGCAAGCGCGAGCAGCCTTATTTCGCTGACGAACACTGGGCGGAGATCGAGAAGGAAGCTGCGGCCGAGGAAGCCGAAATAATGGCCGGAGCGGTGGAGGGATAGGCCGTCATGCCTTTGTTCAACGCCAGCACGCTTGCCTGGGTCTCGGCGGTCCAACAGATCGCCGATTCGGGAGGTGCTTCGGGCGACCCCGAGATGACGACTCGCGCCCACTACTCTCTGCGGGCCGCTTTTCAGCATTTCGGCGGGCGCTACGATTGGAACTTCCTGCGCGACGAAGGCACCCCGGCCCAGGTCATCCCAGCTTTCCTGGTTGGTGGAGTAAGCGCCTCAGCCGGCCAGGTCTCGGCGGCATGCCCAGCGGCGCACGGGATCAACGTACACGACTTGATCTCGGCGTCTGGCTTCCTCGTGGGCACACGCGTCACGGCGACGGCGGCCAGCGGTTTCGGGTTTACCGCGCCGATCACGGGCTTCTCTGCGGGAGTGGCGGTCTTCACCGCCACGGCAACGCGGGACTCCTACGACCTGCCCTCCAACTACCGCCGCATCTACGGCGTCAGGCTGCTCGGCTCGCAGAAACCGCTGGGCTACGCGACGCGCAGGATCTACGACCGTGTCGCCACCGACGAGTTCTCGCCGAGCACGCCGGTGGCCTACGACCTGTTCCCGGTAGGGCGTCAAGGGAAAATCCGCCTGCTGCCCCCGCCATCCACCAACGATGTTTTGCAGGTACGCTACTCGCGGCGTTTCAGCATCGCCTCTGCCAGCGGCGCCAGCACGGCGCTCGACATCCCCGAGGACTACGAGGGGTACGTCATCGCCTGGGCCAAGTGGCACTTCCTGACCGACAAGGGAGAGGGGCGCAAGGAGCAGGCGACAACCTGGATTGCGCTCGCCCAGGAGGGTCTCAAGACCATGCTCGCCGAGCAGACGATGATTCCCGACGCCGACGTAGGCTTCATCCCAGCGCATGCGATCCCCGACTATGCCGGCGGGGACCGTTCGACGCGCAACATTCCGTGGGACACGTGACGTGGCGCGTCACATCGAGCCGCTTGACAAGGGCCTCGTAACCATCCGCGATCCCGGGCTCTTGAAGCCCGGCGAGCTGTCCTACATCCGGAACGCCATTTACCTGCCGGGCTCGAACGCCCTGCAGCGGGCGCGTGGCCGCGAGGTGTTCGGCACGGCGACCGCCTCCGCCGTCGATGTCGCGGGGCTACGCGACATGAAGTTCGACAACGGCAACCACTACCTGCTTGCCCATGTCTCGGCGAGTTACGTGACCGCCCTGGTCGGAGATACCGGCACGTTCGGAACGCTGGTATCTGGCATCGGCGTCGGCACTCAGCTGGAGAATGTTCAGTACCGGAACCGCTACTACCTGATGAACGGGGTGCAGGCCGAGGCCAGCGCCATCGGTTCCAATCGGGTGGTCTACCTGAGCGCAACCGCCGTCGCCAACACGCCGCTCGTGCGCCAGCACGGGATGCTGCCGGTGGTCTCGGCGCCCAGCGTTACGACCGCGGCCGGCACCTTCAGCCAGACGGTAACCGGCTACTATGAGTACTGGACCACCGAGGTGGCCAAGGTCACCCAGGACGGGGCGTCCCAGGTCGTGGAGAGCGGTTTCAGCGCCGAAACCGGGACGACGACCGTGCTGGTCACAAACGTTGGACAGGTGCCGACGGTACAAATGCCGCCGACGCGCAACGAAATCACGACCCATTGGCGTATCTACCGTAGCCCCAAGAAAGAGGCGGAAGCCGACAAGAAGTTCCCGACCGGATTCATGATCGCCGAGATGGGCACGGCGACCGCGACGCAATCGGACAGTTTGGCGACGGCGAGCGCCAGCTCTTTCCCCAGCACGTACAACACGGTTACGCCCTACCACACTTTTACCAACCGTACCAACCTAGGCGCCGACGACGGTGCTTTTGCATCGGCTATTGTATCGAGCGTGGGCGGTGTGGGCTGGCTTCCGCAGCCCCAGGCGGCCTACGGCTACAACCTGGGTGGCTTCTCGGGTTCCGTCAAAGGCATCGAGGTGGAGCTCCAAGCCTATATCAGCTCCGGCACCGGCAACGTTCCGGTTTACGTGTCCATCGGCACCAGGGCCAGCGACGGGAACTTCCAGTTGCTCAAGCGAAGTTACGGAGCGCCCTATGGTCTTAACTACGCGTCCAAGTCCGCCAACCTCACGGCGACGAACCCCGCTAGCCCGCAGACCGTCGTGCTGGGAAGCCCCACCGACCGCTGGTTCGCCTCGGACAGCGCCGGGCTTGTCGACACCGACTTCGATAGCAACTTCATGACCGTAATCGTGGTCAGCAGGCGTGACACCAGTGTAGGATTTGACTACATCAAGGCGCGGGTTTACTACGGCTCGACGGTGGACTCGGTAGTGCAGTTCCCGGCGGTGGTCTACACCTTTGGCGATCAGACCTTCTCGGTGGACAAGAACGGCCCGCCGCCGTCATCCAGCACCGGCGCCATGTTCCAGGATTGCCTGGTGGTGAACGATCTCTCTAATCCAGCGGTGATCCGCTGGTCCTTCCCGGGTGATCCTGAGGCTTTTCCGTCCACCTACTTCCTGGACTTTGAGACCCGCGAGAACGATCGCGTGCGCTTCATCGGCACGGTGAACAACCGCCTGATCGTGGGACTCGATTCATCGCTTTGGCGGGTGAACTACCTGCCCAGCGAGCGCGACGCGACGTTCGATCGCGGCAATGCGGTGGAGCCCATCACGCGCAACTACGGAATCGTAAACCCGATGTGCGCGTGCGTGTTCAGCACCGACGGCTTGCAGGAGAGGCTGGCGTTCGTGAGCCATCAGGGGGTTCACTCCACCGATGGTTTCAACCTGGACACCTATAGCGCGAACCTCGATTGGCGCGGCGATCGTGACGTGGTGGGGGTGGCCAACACGGCGCAGAACTACCAGCCGGTAGCGCTCATCAACGACCGCGAGCGCCAGGAACTGCTGTTCTACTTCCGCAACGACTCTGGCGGCGGCGGCGCCTGGTTCGCGCTCCACTTCCAGTACAACGAGCTGATCGAGAACAAGCCACGGGTTTCGGGCTACGTGACGATGGAGAACCTAGTGGTCGGCAGCGGCCGGGCTGCTCCCAAGTCGGCCTGGGCGGTGCCGCGCGATAGCGGCAGAACCGACGTCTACATCGGCTACGGGACGGCCGACTATGGCGGCACGATCTCGGCGACCTCGACCACTGCCGGCGCCGGCAGGGTGTACCGAGAGACCGGCACGACGATTTCCTCGCCCGACGCGCGCATGCAGTACCAGACCCGACGCATGTTCCTGGCCGGCATGGGCAACGAGTGGCGGTTGAACGAAGTCTACGGCTATTGCGGGCTCGTAACCTGGGCCGCGAGTCCGGGAACCGTGCAGTACGCAGCGCAGAACCGCAAGACCAACTCGCAAACAGCGTACACTACGACTAAAACGTACAGCTTCGGTGCCGGCACTCCGTCCGAGCTGCTGCACAAGGTGACATTCAACCAGGTGTGCGAAGGCGTTGTCGTGACGGCGGTGGTGAGCGGCGAGGGCACTTACGCCCAAGAGTATATCGTTCTGGACGGCGAGGACTTTGGCGTGGAGGATAGCGGCACGTGAAGACCTACACCGGCAGTCCGTGGCAGCGGCTGGACCCCGATCTGCGCGAGGCGATCGCGCCCATCGACCGCTTCCTGAGAGACCTTACGCCCGCCTTTGGCCGGATCACCGGCGGCGAGGTTCCTGACGGCTCCGGGCGGTTGATCAGCGCCGGGGTTTCCAGCCACCACGAGCTGACCGACCTCACCAACTTCGACGATCACAGCCAGTACCTCTACCTGTCGGGACGCGCCGGCGGCCAGACCGTGCTCTCCACGGCGACCTCGGATATTCCGCTGATGAGTAGGGGGTTTTCCGGGCAGACCGCCGACCTGTTCCAGGCTTTGTCGAGCGCCGGAGTGGTGCTGGCCGGCATCAGCGCGGCTGGCGACGTCCATGGCGGCGCGCTCACGAGCGACACGCTGCATCTACGCTCCAATAGCTTCGACAACAACGTGGCCCGCATCCAGTTGACGAGCACCACGGACGTCATCTTTGACGTGCCGGCGGGCAGCGTGGACCCGCTGACACTCTCGCTCGGGACGGTGAGCGGCACACTGACCGGCACCTCTCTAACCGTCAACCTCGTGGATACCGGCGGCAACAACAGCACGCTCTCGATTGACAATAGGGGCGGCGGCGCGACTCCCGTTGCCCTGAAAGTCTTTCGCGCCACGGCGGGCTCAACGGCCAACCAGACGGAGTGGCGCGACGAGGCCAACAACATCATGTCGCGCATCAAGAGTGACGGCGCGTTTGTGGGGCCGATTTCGACGACGGGGATCGTCGAGGTTACGGATTCGACGTTTTCCATCCTGGACAACGCGACGCCCAGCAAGATTGCACGGTTCGAGTGCGCGACGATTACGGCCGGCAATACGCGCACCTACACTTTTCCAGACGCCAGCGGAACACTCGCGCTGCTCGGAAGCACGCCGCAGGTCTACAGCGTCGACGGCACGGAGCTGAACTCCAACCTGCTGGACAGCATCACCGTCCCGAGCCTGCAAGCATACCTGCTAACCGTTTATATGCAGATCACAACCGGGGACGGGGCCGCGGGGGGCAACCTGTCGTTCTCGGCCTCCTATAGCGACGCCCAGACGCCGCCAACGACACAGACCATTCCGATGGGCGCCGCCCTTCCTTTTTCACTAGACGGCACGCATACCGGCCAAGAAGCCACGATCTACGCCAGCGCCGGAACCATCGACGTTGCCAGCTCCGTCAACGGAGTGATTGGAAGCGCCAAGTACGCCCTGCACTTCAGGGCGGTCAGGCTGGGGGCCTAGCATGCCCGTTTACCGGGACAACGATTTTCAGCTTTACGACAACCTGGACTTTAGCAAGCGGGTCGAGTTCCAGTGTTCAGGGATAACAACCGGGACCACGCGGCTGCTCACGGTCCCCAACGAGGCCGGCACTATTTCTCTCACCAGCGACATCGACGCGGCAAGAACCTGGGCCACCCTCCAGACGTTCAAGGACACGACGTTCAAGGTGGTGGACGACGCCGACGCGAGCAAGACCGCGGTGATCTCCCTGGGCGGTGCGACGGCCAACGCCGACCTGACGCTGGCCTGGGCGGGGACCGTGGACCGCCAGCTAACGTTGCCCGATGCGACCGGCACGCTCGCAACGCTGGAAAACGCGCATACGGTCACGGGCGCGTGGCTGTTTGCACCATCAAGTGGCTACATCACGCTCACGGTGGACAACACATCCGCTGGCTCGGGATACGGGCTGCGGGTTGCCGATGCCTCCGGGTTCATCGGTGAGTTTCTGTGTCCGACGGCAGGGCTGACCGCAGATCGCGGCTGGCAGCTTCCCGATGCTGGAACACCAGCCAGTCCGGTTCAGCTCGTCGGCAACACGGATACCGTTGTCCTCACCAACAAGACCCTGGGCATATCTTCAAAAATCAGATGCGGCTCAGCGGGCACCGACGTTTTTTTTGTAAGGCAAGGATCAACTACGGTTGGTTTCAGATTTGAAACGACGGACTTGACGGCCGCGCGCGTCCATCGGGTTCAGAACCTGACCGGCACTAACGTTCTGGCCGGCGATGATGCTCCGGCCGTCGCCGCCGGGGCCTTGGGCAAGGTGGACCTCAGCGCCCAGACCTCCGCCATCGGCAGCACCAACCTGTCAAGCACGCCGCCGGCCGGCGTCTACGCCGTTGAGGTCTACGTGGCATGTACCACCGCGTCCGGTGCCGGCGCGCCGACCCTGGATGTTACGGTGGGCTGGACGGACAACGTAGGTGCAACCACTCAGAACGTGGCGGCGGAGCCGGGCGCCACGGCTTTCCCGCTGCCCCTCTCCGCTACGGGACGCAGCAAGGGCCGCGTCCTTTGTCGGGTGGCCAGCGGAGATATCAGCTACAGCACCACGATCAATGCCGCCGCGGGAACACCCCAATACGCCATTTACATCCGCGTCTTGTCTTTGGGCTAGAGGGTTTCCAAGCCCGGGGCGGATCTGATATTCGGCACATGACTTTCGTGGTACAGTATCCCTGATTCAAGGAGGACCCGATGGCCAATCCCCTACTTCTGGCGTCGCTCTTCAGCCTGGCTCCCGGCCTGTTGTCGCGGCTCTTTGGCGGCGATCCGCAGAAGCGTCTGCGCGAAGAGATCGCCAGGCTCACGTCGCCCGGCAACGTCGGCAGGGCGACGAGCCAGTGGTATCAACAGGCACTTCAATCGCCAGCGTTTTCGCAGGCTCAGGGCGGCATCGCCGCCGGAGCGAATCAGGCGGCGGCCAATCTGGCGGCCTCTCTGGGTGCTCGCGGCATTGGTACTACCGGCACCGGCGCCGCACTCTCTTCCATGATCCCGAGCATCGTCGGCGGCCAGCAGGCCGGGCTCCGCACGCAAGCCTACGGATTCGCCCAGAACCAGGCGCAGCAACAGATCCAAGCGGCCATCAATGCTTTGCTCGGAACGCAAGGGCCTTCTCAGTCTTCGCAGTTTTTCGCCGGCGGCCTGGAAGCGCTGGGTCCACTGCTCCAGATGTGGCTTAAGAGCAGGTTCCCACAGACGGCTGGTCAGCCGGCACCGGGGTAGGCGATGGGACTTGGCCTCGATTCTTTGATGAACACGCTGGTGGGGATGGACCCGCGCACGCTGGCTCAGGCAGCCGAGGAAGAAGAGCGCCAGCGTTTGGGGGCCAACACGGCGCAGGCTGCTGCGGCCGCGCAGCAGGCGGCTGGAGCCTACCAAGGTGCCGCGGAGGCGCCAGTGCCCGAGCTCGGGATGCTGGAACAGTTCATCCCCGCCCTGCTCGGCAACGTCGCTTCGGTGATCGCCCAAGACCCGTCCTACCGCCAGCGCGGGCAGGAACAGATCAAAGAGAGCCGGGCAGCGCTGCTTCAGAGCCGCGCACAGAATCTACAAGCCCTAAGAGACATCTGGGGCCAGAAGGCGGAGGCGGCGCAGAAGGCTGGGGACCTCGAAGCCGAAGCCACGGCGCGCCAGAAACGCGAGCAGATTTCCAAGATTTACGAGGTGGTGAGCCAGAACGCCGAATACGCAAGCCGTCTCAAGTTGCAGGAAGCCGGCCAAGCCGCGAGCCTCGAACAGATTCGTGAACGCCAGCGTGGCGAAATGGCCCAGATCCATGAAGGCGCCCGGCAACAGCGTCTCACCCAGGCAGCAAAGCCGGAGCCGCCCGCGGTCAAGACCGCGCGCATCCGGGCCGGGGTCGACGAGAATGATCGACTTCTACCCACCTTCGCTCGTTCACAGCTTACGAAGTATGCTTCGATTGCCAAAGGCTCTCGCAGCGGCGCGGACCGCAACACGGCAATCAACGGCATGCTGTCGATCGTCAGAGAGCGCTGGAGCACAGACGATCGTCCCTCCAAGATGTTGAACAGGATATTGGCGGAACGACATCCTCGATACGGCGCCAACCAAAAAGAGGCGCGCTATCTGCTCACCGAGAAGAAGGTCTACCGGCGTAAGGGTAAAGGTTGGGAGGTTGATCCGGACAACCGCACGGAGGCCGAGGCGCTGGCCGACCTTGAGGTCGCCCGCTGGTTTGGCGGTCCCTGATGCCAACCCTCACCGCAGCCGAGCAATATGATCTGAAATATGGCGTTCAACCCGCCGACCCCCAGAAGCGGAAGCTGCTAAAGCAGCAGTCTGACGACGAGTACGACCGCCTGATTCTCTCGGGGCAGATCCCCCAGCGAGAGCGTCTCCTGCCAGGGCCTCCCGTGCCAGAGCCCGCCCAGGCTGGGTTCTTCGAATCTCTGGCGGGCGTTCCGGAGCAGGTAGCCCGCCTGTTGGCGAGCACTAACCCGGCCTTTGCCGCCCGTGAGGCAGGCCGCTACGTCCAGGACATCGCGATGGCGGAGCAAGGAGACCTGGACGCGGCCAAGAGGCTTAGAGCTAAGGGCTTGACTCTTTCGGGCCTTGCTGCCGCCATTCCCGTGGGACCTCCGGTGGCGGGGGTGGGCCGGGCACTGCTTTCGACCCTGGGCCGCAGGGCAGCCCTGGGGGCTGCGGGGGGGGCCGCCGCGGGCGGGCTTGAGGCTGGAGTCTCAGGCCAGGAGATCTTGCCCGCAGTGGCCGGAGGTGGCGCGGTAGGGGCCCTTGTAGGGCCGGCCGCGGGAGGCGTTGGCTACCTATTGGCCAGGAGGGCGGCCGCCAGGTTGGCAGGAGCGGGCAAGGCGGCAACTCCCGAGCTGGCTGCCAAAATGGCAGAGACGGCAGCCGGTGCTCCGGTGGTAACGCCGGCCCCGACGACGCCGACGAGCCGTGTGCTGGCGGCACTGGAGATTGCGCCGCGGCTGCTTGGCAGGCAGGAACGCCTGCGGGCCGCCGAACTCGGGGTGCGGGTCGCCCGGGCCCAGCGTGTAGCGACCGAGACCGCTGGCGAGGCTGGTTTTCGCAGCGAGGTCAGACAGCTGGCTGGCGAGTACCCCAAGGTGGATTTCGAGTCGATCCGCTCGGCTGTCAGCCAGGACGACATGGACGCCTTGTTCGACATGGTCAAGGGCCAGCCCGGTTTCGACTTCTTCGATCGTCTGCACGCGCGCGAAGGTCTGGCGAAGCTGTTCGGCGAGTTTGGCGGCAAGATCCCCACCGAGAGCGAGCTGAAGTTGCTCAACAAGGTGTTCGGCGAGGAGTTCGTCAAGACCGTTCAGAGCAAGCGTGGCCTGCTTGCCAAGATGCTTGAATCCGGATATCACCTGGCCAACCTGCCGCGCAGCTTCATGGCCAGCTTCGATCTGTCCTCCCCTCTTCGCCAGGGTTTGTTCCTCGCCGGCGGGGCGCCGAAGCAGTTTGGACGCGCGTTCGCCCAGATGTTCCGTTACTTTGGCAGCGAGAAGGCCTTCCAGGGTCTGGTGGACGACATCTCTGCCCGGCCGACGTTCTTCATGATGAAGCGCTCGGGCCTGGCCTTGAGCGACCTGTCCCACTTCCTTTCCAGCCGCGAGGAGCACTTCCTTTCCAACTGGGCCGAGAAGATCCCCGTTCTCGGCGCCGGCGTGCGGGCCTCGGCGCGCGCCTACACGGGCTTTCTCGACAAGCTGCGAGCCGACGTGTTCGACGACTTGGTGAAGCAGGCTCATACGCTTGGCCTGGACCCCAGCGGCAACGCCACCATCACGCGCGATATCGCCAACTTCATCAACACCGCAACCGGACGCGGCGAGTCTCGCTTCTTGGAGAAACATGCCGGGGTGCTAAACAGCGTGCTCTTCTCTCCGCGGCTGATGGCCTCTCGTCTGCAGCTTCTGAACCCCGTTTACTACGCGCGTCTTGAGCCGTTCGTTCGCAGGCAGGCGTTGAAAAGCCTGTTTTCTCTGGCGGCAGCCTCCGCTTCGGTCATGCAGCTAGCGAGGCTCGCAGGAGCGGACGTGGAGCCCGACCCCGAGAGCCCCGACTTCGCCAAGATCAAGATTGGCAACACGCGCTACGACATCCTGGGCGGGTTCCAGCAGTACATCAGGCTCGGCTATCGTCTGATTCGCGGCCCCTCCGCCGGCAACCGTCTTGATATGCTCGCCAGATTTGCCGAGAACAAGGCGGCGCCGCTCGTAACATTCGCCACCGGGCTTCTCCGCGGCACCGCTCGCGAAGGACAACCGTTCAACGTGCCGGAGGAGATCGGCAAACGTTTCGTTCCGTTGGTCATGCAGGACGCGTGGCAGGCGATGAAGGAATGGGGGCCGGAGGGGATCGGCGTTGCCGCACCGGCCCTGTTCGGCGTCGGAGTGCAGACATACGAATGAAAACTATGCTCAACATCGTTCCACAAGGGCGTGGCGTATGATTGACCGGGGCCGTGGGCGAGCCACAGGATGTGGTAGCGGAGCGCAGGGACGCTGCCCCGCGGCCCCGGCCCCCTTTTTGCCCGGGCGGGCGACTTCACCCCTAACCCAAAAACAAGGAGGCCCTGCCCTACTCGATAGGCACTCTACCTTCCAAGCGGCCTGTCGATTGCGTGATTGGCGAACACACCCGACGCCCGCCCGGGAGCTTTCGCCATGAGTGCCCAGATCGAATCCTTGATCGGCGAGATTCTTGAGCGCGAAGGAGGCTTCGTCGACCACGCCGATGACCGCGGCGGACCGACCAACATGGGCATTACGCTGGCAACGCTGCGCGAGTGGCGCGGCCGCGAGACCAGCGCGGAGGACGTCCGCTTGCTCTCTGAGGATGAGGCGCGCGCCATCTACCGAGACCGCTACGTCGTCCGTCCGGGGTTCGCCGCCGTTCCTGAACCGCTGCGGTCGCTCCTGGTGGACTCGGGCGTGAACCACGGCACGGTGCGCGCTTCGCGCTGGCTGCAGGAAGCGCTCGCGGTCACCGTCGATGGCATCGTCGGTCCGGAGACCGAGGGCGCGCTGGCGGTATGCGATCTGCCACGGATCTACCGCAAAGTGCTGGCGGCTCGCATTCGCGGCTACGGACGCATCATCACCGACAACCCGAAGCAGTTCGTGTTCGCTGCTGGCTGGGCTAATCGCGCCGCCGGTTTCGTGGAAAGCGCTCCGTGACCGAGAAGAACGATCGCATCAAGCTCTCGTGGGCGCAGATCGTGTGGGCGCTCGCGACGCTGGGGGCTATCGTAGCTTCGTGGGCCGACACACGCTCTCAAATCGCGTTGGTCAGGCAAGAGATGGCGCTGCGCGTTGTACAGACAGAGGCCGACCACGGACGCATGTGGAAGGCGATCGACTCAAAAGCCGAGGCTGCGGGTGCCAAGAAGGAATGAGGAGCCGGTTGACCTCGACGTCCCGCCCCTGGACCCTGGAGAGCCTGGAGCGAGAGCTACGGGCGGCTTTGACCGATCGAGCGCGGCTGAGACAGGCGCCGCTCCCGAGCAATGCGGCGGAGGTGGAGTGGACCGAGGGGCTGAAAGCACGCATCACACTCGACAGCTTCAGCGTTGGCCATTTGCGGGGGACCCTTCACGAGCTGATGCACGTGGTCCTGGACTCACACCTATCGCCCTTCGCGGACGAGCTGGCGGAAAGCGCGATCGAGTCGTGGGAGGAAGCGCTATCCGACCGTATCATGGGGAGCCCGCGCAGGAAGTCGTGGTGGCGCAAAGCCATCAACGGCAAGCTGCCGCGCTAGATCGAGAGGCCGTCGAGCGCTGGATCTATGCCGACGTCCGCGCCTGGGAGCACGACGGCACCAGGCTCAGGGAGTGGGCCCGGAAGCTGCTCGGCTCTTCATGAGCCCTGCTCGGCACCCGCGCAATATCGTGGTCGTCTCCGACACTCACTGTGGATGCCGACTGGGTCTCTGCCCGCCCGACGGGCTAACGCTCGACGATGGCGGACGCTATGAACCCAGCGCCTTGCAGCGCGCGGTCTGGAGCATGTGGACCGAGTTCTGGCAGGAATGGGTGCCGCGCGTCACCAAGGGCGAGCCCTATGCCGTCGTCATGAACGGCGACGCCCTGGATGGCGTCCACCACAACTCGGTCACCCAGGTGAGCCATAACTTGAAAGACCAGTCGGCGATCGCTTATACGGTTCTTAGCGAGATTACAAACAAAGCCAAAGATGGCTATTACCATGTGCGCGGCACCGAGGCCCACGTGGGCAAGTCCGCGCAGGAGGAGGAGCGACTTGCCGAAGCGCTGGGCGCGATACCCAACGAACAAGGCCAACACGCGCGCTGGGAGCTCTGGAAGCGCGTGGGCTCGTCTCAGGGAGGGCATCTCTGCCATTTTCTGCACCACATCGGCACCACCGGCTCGGCCGCCTACGAGAGCACGGCGGTCCACAAGGAGCTGGTCGAGGCGTTTGTCGAGGCGGGTCGTTGGGGTGATGAGCCCCCGCAGGTGGTGGTTCGCTCTCACCGGCACCGGCACTACGAAATCCGCATCGCCACCGGTAAAGGCTACGGCATCTCGACGGTTACGCCGGCGTGGCAGCTCAAAACCCCGTACACCTACCGCATACCCGGCTCGCGGCTCGCGCAGCCCCAGTTCGGGGGAGTTCTGATACGGGCGGGCGATGAAGAGCTGCATACGCGCTTCTTCGTGCGTCGCATCGAGCGGCCGACGGAGGCTTGATGGCCGACAAGATAGGCGTTGAGGAGTGGTTGGCGGAACTCCAGCGGGTTTCCGGGCGTTCCGATGACGGCTTGACCTCGGCCGAGTGGGCGGAGAAAATGGGCTTGAGCGTCAGGACGACGCTGTTGAAGATCAAGAAGGCCTACGACATGGGCTGGGTGAAAGTCGGCAAACGCAAGACCATGACGCTCGATGGCCGGCCTGACTACACACCCGTCTATCAGGTGGTCAACCCCAAGGAAAGGAGAAAGTAGGTGGAGAAGATCATTCGCAGTTCAGAGTTCTGGATGGCGGTGGTGGCGGCCCTGGGCCAGGGCGGCACCCTGTTCGGCCTGTGGACCCAAGAAGATTGGAACGCATTCCTGTATCCGGCCCTGGCCTACATCGTCGGTCGCGTGCTGTCCAAGATCGTGAAGGCCGTCTGACATGGGAGGAAGCATGAGAATCGCCAAGCTCTGCGCCCTGATCGCTACGCTCATTGCGTATGTTTTTACGCCTGCCGCGCCGAGCGCCAACGCAGCCGATCTGCGCGAAGTGGTGGGCATTTACGTCGCCACCAACGCCATCTGGTTCGAGGGAGAGACGGCGGAGTATCCCGTCAACGTCGAAGCCGGGGCGACAGCACGGGCGAGCCTGTCTCCGCACCTGTCGGCGGTCGGGAGCGCCTACCGCGGACTCGACAAACCCTACTGGCGTTGGGCAGCCGGGGCTCGCGTCACCGCCACCGACGTGGACAACCGCAACTTCTCGATTGGTCTCGGCATCCAGTACCAGGCGGGAAGCCCGGCGCTGTTGCCGCGCGAGTGGGCGCCCGATGCCAGCTTCGGCTGGCGGCTGGTTCCCGATCAGGCCCCGCGCCTACTGGTGGTGGGACAGGGTTCCTACGGGCTCACGAGCCGCGAAGCGCGAGCCCTAGTCGGGCTCCGCTACGAGCTCCCCTACTGACGCCGTTAGGAGGAAAATGCCATGACGTTGCTGGATCTTCTAGTCAAGGCCGGGGTCGCGGCGCCACTGCTCATCTCCAAACTGCGGGACCTGGCGTCACGCTATCCGGACCTCGCCCCCAAAGCGGACGAGATCATCAAGGCGTTTGAGCAACCACTGTCGCTGGCGACGCTGACCGAGCTGGCGACTGTGTTGCCGATAGAGATCAAGAACATCCTAGCTGGCAAGCTAGATCCGCGGGACCACCCATCAGACGCCGCCTAGCCTCTTCTTCTCAGCCAGCAGGTAGAGCCGGATCGCAGCCAGGTCCGGCTTCTGCTTGGTTTGGCGCAGCATGACCAGGTCATGGTGGCGGGCGGGGTAGGTTTGGTAGAACCAGGTCGCTCCTTCCAGCGGATGTGCGTGCCAGCGCAGGTGGCAGCCCGCGCACAGCACCACCGAGTTGCGAATGTCCCAGCGCAGCGAGTAGACGCGGCGGCTGTGGACGTGGCACCACTGGATGTTGCTGGTTTTGCCGCACCAGGCGCAGCGGTGGCGATCGCGCAAGAGCACCACCTCGCGGCACAAGGCGTCTAGCTCCGCGACTTCGGGACGCCTACGCGTTTTGAGAGCTGAGCGCCGAGAGAGGCGCACGCGCTTTATCGGCTTGCGAGCCATCGTTGCGCGGCACGGTCGTGATCGGGAGCAACCCAGCGCGACGTCTGGCAGACGCAACGGAGCGCCTCGCGACATTCGACCAGGGTGCGAATGCGGCACGAATCGCCCGAGCGCTGGATGGAGCGCAGCTCGGCCCGCCACGCGTCTTTGAGCGCAATCAGCTTGCGTCGAGCGGTGAACCACTTGAAGACGCCGTGTCGCAGGAGCATTTCCATTGCCCGGTCATAGGGCATATAGGCCGACATTTCTCTGGCAAGCCGCGAGGGCTTGTTCTGGCGATGCTGGTCGACCTGATGGCGGAGTGTGGCGTAGGGCTTCATTTTTCCCCCTGCTCGGCGCGGGCTCGGGTTGCGGCATCCGTTCCGGATAACGCGCCTCCAGACGCTCCAACGCCTTGTGGTACCCACGCTTCATCGCCCACCAATCGCCATAGTTTTCCTGGAAGGCTACGAGGCCCTTCAGCGGGGAGGCCATGCACACGCGCAAGTCGTTTTCGTGCTGGTCTCCGTCGTACTCGAACACGATGCCCTCAGGCATCACGCCCCAGCACATCCACGACTCGCCAGGGCCAAACACCCTCCGCTGCTGGCCGATGCCGTCTCGCGCAGGCTCGTCGAGCAGGAACTGCGGCGCCGGCGTCTGGAACAACGGGCAGCACCGAACTTCAGGGCACATGCAAGGTCGCGGGTAGTGCTTCACGGGCGGCGCTGGCGAATCGTACTCGTCACTCACGGCTTCCCCTCCTGCGAGGGGGCGCGCAGCGGGAGGACCGCGATGCGGTTCCCGATGGCGTCTCCGAGCGCGTCGAGTTCGCGGTACCAACTTTCGGGATGTTCCGGCGTCATCGTCTCGCCGAGCATGAAAGCTCTCGCTACCTGAACCGCCCGCTCCCGCATGTCGCGCGCTCCGGCCTCGTAGGCCGCTTCGAGCTCGGCGCGAGCGTCGCGAAGGTCTTGCACTACGTCGTTGAGGTCCATACCGTCCCAGGCGCCTGGCCCGGCGATCTTGACCTCACGATGCGCCCCGGCAAGCGCCGCCAGCCGCTCGTCGCTCACTCGCTCGTTCACGTCTCCCCCTGCTCGGCCCGGGCTCGGATCGCGGCGGCGATCTCGTTCGCGCACCAGCCGTAATCCTGGCGGTCGCGGCGCGCATCCGCTTCGTATCGGTCTGCGACCTTGGCGCACGCCTCGCGCTCCTCGGCCACGCGCGCCTCGGCCTTGTCGGCGCGGGCCAGTGCGGCGTCGCGCTCATTATCAGCGTCGGCAGCCACGTGTGCCCACGACTCAATCGCGGAGCGCGCATTGTCTATGTTCGTGGTCAATCTGCTGCATTCGCGCTCGGCCCTCTCGCAACGATCGAGCAGGGCGAGAATGGCGCCAGGCGTACAGGCGTTGGCCAGCTCATCGAGGTAGCGTGTCGCCTCGACGCTAGCCTTCTCCGCCAGCTCCCGCAGCTCGGCGTCTTGAGTGCTCATCTCTCCCCCTGCTCGGCGCGGGCGCGGCGGCGCGATCCTTCGCGCGGCCGGATGACCAGCCCGCCTTGGCCCGGCTCACAAGTGGCGGGCGGCGCGCCGGAAGCCCCTGACGCCCCCGCAGGCGTTGAGCGTCCTTGGTCCGCCCGCCATTTCATCGTGCTAGCGGCGAAGCCAGAAGAAAATATCTAGCATCATCCCGCCCCAGCGACCGTCACCGCCGAGGAGTTCTCCATAAAACAGATCCTCCCAGTCCACGTCATCACCCCCTTAGCGCAGAATGTAGAACCACAACACGACGACGGCCGAGACTACGGCCACCGCCCACAACAGGGCTTCGGCTGCGCGGCCGACTATGTGACGGGGCGCGGAGAGTCTGATCGGCACCACGCGCCGGCCGACCCACAGGAACAGAATCGGAGCTTGTGGATAAATAGCAGCGGACAGCAAGTTGCCGCCGCGCGGCGTGATGAAGCGGAACAGGGTCATATGACCACCTTTCTCGGTCGGCCGCGCTTGCGTGGCGGTGGCGGGAGGGGAGCCTGGAGTGCTTCCTTCTCCGCCGCTGTAATGCTTTCAGCAGCCTGCACCTCGCGGCGCAGATCGTCTAGAGTTCTATGCAGTGCCGAGAGAACTACGCCGATAATCGCTTTACGTTCTGCCGTATTGAGTTCCACCGTATGTCCGCGGTAACCAGCGGCCAGATCGCAAACGATCAGCTCGAACTTGGGTTCGGGCCTAACCGCTTCCTCCGCGCGGGGCACCATCCGTGGTGCCCCTTGAGGCCTAGCGGCTTCGAGCAGCGGGCTGGTGAAAGTTTGAGGTTCGCCTTCAGGCTCCTCTTCGTCGGGGTTCTCGAACTGTGCGCGTTCCGTGACACTGGAGGGCATGAAAGGCGGCGGTGGGTCCGAGCCGGGACCGAAGCCTTGAATGACACGCGGGTCGGGTATCGGCTCCAGGCCCTGGCGGCGGCGGATTTCGGCGAGCTGCGTCAAGAGGTCAGGGCTCATGTGGCCACCAGTGTCTTATACACGGTGAGTGCCGCTCGGAAGCAATCCATCAACTGCGCCTCGGTCACCTTGCGCCCATAGAGCTGGCCTAGGTCTCTCACCTCGAACGCCGGATCGCTGGTGTTCTTCGGGACGCGCACGATCCTGGCCCAGCGCAGATCCGCGTAGTTCCTACCCGCGTGAAGGTAGGCCGCGACCTGGATATGGTGCTCGTCGTAGATGAAGCGACTGGACTTGAAGTCCACGACACCCATGCCTTCCTCGGGATGCTCGGCCACCAGGTCGATGGTGCCGGCATAGCCTTCTCGGGCGTCCCATACCACCTGCTCCATGCGAACGGGTTTGAGGTTCGCCTGTTTCCACCAGTCCTGGAAGGCCATGACGGCCCACAGGGCTGGATCGCTCAGGCCGGTTGTTGGCGGTGAGGGCAGGCCGAGCTCCACCTTCAGGAAGTCGTGGATTGCCTGGTGGATGGCGGTGCCGATGTCGGCGGCTTGTGCGATTAGGCGTTGATGCTGGCGGGCCGAGCCAATCCGCTGCTCAACGGCGTTGATGAACTCCTGCGGTCCTTCGTGTCCTCCCGCCGCGAAGGCTTCGCCCGCCGCTTCCAGAACGGCCGTCCGCTCGCTGTTGGCCGCCCACTTGATGAGCGGGTCGGTCCCGAGCCCTAGCACTTTGAGCGGGCGAGTGACGCGCGCGAGCTCTCCATCGGGTGTCTTGTAGCTCTTGCTGGTAATCACCACCGAGGCTGAATCAGGCCACGGCAGGTAGCGTTTCTCGTCGACCATTTCGAGCGTCATGACGCCTCGGGGAAGCTGGCGTAGATTTTCCTGGCCACGGCCAGCGCGTCGTCCAGCATTTCCGCGCCGCCGCCTCGGTAGAGGCTGGCTGCGAAGGAAAGAGCGGCAATGTAGCGGGCGTCGCTGGACGGGAGGCTATCGGCAGACCCGGTGGGGCGCCGAGGAGCTTGAACGGGGACGCGCTGCGCAGCAGCAGGCTGGTTGGCCGGCTTGACCCGCTCCGTGCACCATTCGTCACCGTCTTTCTTCGGGCAGTAGAACGTGCCGGGGTTGTGCTCGCTCTCGCGCATCGGGGTTTTGTGCTGCGGGCAGATAGGGGTCATGGTCTCTCCTCGCTAGGTTCCTGGGCCAGCGCGTCGATCAGGCGCACGATTTGCGCGCTGCGATCTTGCAGCTGGCCCAGCTCGGCGCTGAGTCGCTCGATGAACTCGGCGCAGGTCATGGCGTCCCTCCGTAGTGTTCTTCCATGTCCAGCCTGCGCTCTTCATGGCAGACCGGGCATGTGCCATCGTCGTGCAGGTGGTCGATCTCCCCGCAGTCGGCGCAGCGCGGTGGTTCTTTGGGGGTCGTCATGGCTTACCTCCTCGGGTGAGTTTCTGCAGGGCGTTTGGCCCCAGGCTGGGGCTTTCTCGCCGGCGCGTGAAGTCAGGCAAGCGTCCAGGTCGCGCCGCAACGGCCGCTCCGCTCAATGGTGCCCGGATTCCTTTGCGGCGCAGATAGTTAGCAGTTTGGCGCTGGTAAGTACGCCAATCGACCTTCGACTGGTCTGGTGCCTCCGCAGCGGCGCATCTGTGGCAAGTGCGCTGATTCCATACGGTTGGGCTGAATGGCGGCCCGGAACAGAAGTCGCAGCCGACGAGTGGTGGTTTCACCGGAGCCCCGACTCTTGCCGCAGCAGCGTCTCGTGGACTGCCTTATCGATTTCGTCGCCTCGCATCTGAGCGTCGCACTCAGCGCAGGGCAGCGCGTCTTCCGAGCAACAGGGAACCAGCGCAACGCCCAGGACAGCAAGCAGAGTTCTGGCAGCGTCGTCTTCGTCCAACTCGCTGATGGCGGTGGAGCCTTCCAGCACGGCCGCCTGAGTTTCGCTCAAGAGCTGGTTGGCGTCGCGGGCGACTTCGATTCGCCAGGTACGGATAGGGCGAGACACGTTAGCTCCTTTCGTTGCGGAAGTAGGCGGACATCTGGTCGCAAAGCTCGCGCGTCCAGACTTCCGCCAGGTGCATGGCGTGGCCGCGAACGACGCGGCGCGGGACGTACCATTCGCCCATGATGGCCGAGTAGTAGCGGGAGTCCGCTCGCATGGCGCGGGTTCGGGCGTTGAGCCACGCGAGCTGCACACGATGGTCGGGCATGTTCACCTCCGAGAGCGGCGCGGCCGGGGGCTGGACATGGAGCCAGGGTGCCCCGATTGCTGGTGGTGAGCCACCGCGCCAAATGATCTGATGTCACCCTCCACGTTCACCGGTCAGTCGTCCAGCCTGCCTGCATAGGGCGAGAGCAGCGGCTCGGGCTCCTCGCACTGACACTCACTACACTGCCAGCAGCCGCCGCACCGGCGGCACTGCCTGTGCTGATCCTTGCGGCACGGGTCATCTGCGGGCCACCTGCGACCGACCCACCCGTAAACCGACTCGAAAGAATGAGGCATGTCACCTCCCACGTTCACTGGCGGCGGTCCGATCCCGCCACCGCCTGCATACCTAAGCATGTTGCTTGCCACCGCTAACCCGCTGTGCCGCAACGACTGCACAAGGGAGCAACCGTGTAGCTGTTACACGAACCTGAGCGGGAATCCTTGCATTCGATTGCCGCATGCGCGTTTGCGCGCCACCGTGTAAATCACTCTCGCCGTGTAACATTTTCCAGGCTGGGTGCGGGTTTGTGGCCAGCGATGGCGGTACGCCTGGACCATCGCACCAGTGCCGCATGGCGGGCGATGTCTGCGCGCCGCTGCGGTGACAGCCTGCGAGCTCTTTCGAAGCCGCCCCGCCTGCCGCTCTCTTGCGGGCTCTCGCCCTTCCTCTCGCCCTTTCGTTTCCTCACGGCCCAAGCATATGCCAAGCATGCGATGGTGTCAAGGGGTTATCGTCTACGTGAGGAGATGAGCGCTGCACCCGCCATGCTGATTCCAACCAAGCCGAGCCACATGATGGCGCCCGCGTACTCTATGAGGTGGGGCATTTGTCCCTCCGGGCTAGATGTCTGACCCGTTCAGCCTGAGGGGGATCGTGGCACTGGGCGTGCCGGCGCTAAACCCTTGGGGCTTATAGAGGGGAACCCACGGCCCGTTGCAGGTAGCCCGGGAAGGTCTGGCGGAATGCATCCACAGCGGCAGATAAGGCACGGGGTTACTGAGTCCAATGCAGCTGGACCGCCCGAGCGGCATCGCACGGTGGCCAAGAGAGATCAAGGTGGCACCGTTCCCCTAGATGCTCAAGTATCCCTATAAGGGAGACAAGACACCGGCAGCACAGACTCGCACGCCGCCGCCACCCGCCACCCGCATGTACGCAGGGTACACGCGCAGCGTCATGCACAGATGTGCACCTCGTGCGTAGCGTGCGTAGCGTGCGCTAGCGGGCCGTGCGTGGCAGATCGACGCATGGATGCGAGCGTGTACATGCATGCGAGCGTTCGTGGCCGCACGGGCATGCTGCGTGCGCCACAGCGAGGCCGGCGGGCCCCCCCCCTCTCCTTCTCCCGCTGTGGATAAATACCTGTGTCGAGAAATGCGGCAAGAAAGCGGGCGGTAAGAATTTGGCCAGTGGGGCCGCAGGCGGGGGCCGCAGGCGGGCGTGGTTGCCGAAGAAATGAGTGTCAGGGCTAACGGGGTCTAACGAGAGGACGTGATCGGCGGGGGTCGTTGAGGGGGTCGTTGAGGGGGAAAGATTACCCCTTACGCGCACGAAGCGTCAAGTGTCGAGGGGGGGCTTGACGGCGCGTAGGGTGCGGGCACAGACTGGTGGCGGCGGTTGCGGGACGATGCTTTGGACGAGGGACGAGGCTTTGGAGGGGGGACGATGCTAGAAGAGGGCAGCGCCTACCGTGTAGAGGCCGTAGAGGCCGTAGAGGCCGTAGAACCCAAGTCAAAACCTAAAAGCCAGTATGTTTCCGCGAGGTCGGATCTGTCAATGGCAAATCTTTTACCGGCCATTCGGGCTGTTCGGGCGGCGGTTGGGGAGCTAGAGCTCGTCATTTCAGTGGTTTGCAGCGAGGAGCGTGAGGGTGCCGTGGACCGGGCGGGCGGTCAGGAGATTGTCAAATCTATTGTATCGAAGCGAGCGTGGGAGAGGGAGGAGTGGGAGGAGGGGTTCCGGGAGGAGTTCTGGCCTATGTATCCCCGGAAGGTGGGCAAGCCTGCGGCGCTCAGGGCCTGGAGGGGTCTTAGGCCGGGCAAGCTGGACGAGCAGTCTTCCACCCTAGAGGCTATCTGTTCGGGGGTTGAGCGCTGGCTGGTTTACTGGCGTGAGAACGAGGTCCAAGAGCGCATGATTCCGCACCCGGCGACGTTTCTGAACCAGCGTCGCCACGAGGACTACCCGTCATGAAAGCAGCGCGCTATAAATCCACCGGAATGGTGATGGGCAATGGCGATCCCACCCGCCAACGCCGCGGACAGTGTCTCCACTGTGGTATCTCGTTTTATCCGTGCGGAGCCGAACGGGCGCGGTGGTATGCACGCAAGCCGATCTATTTCTGTACACGCCGATGTGCTGCTGCCTGGGCTGTGAAAGAAGCCGAACGGCAGATGAGCAGCCCGCCCGCGCGGATCTCGGAGAATCGCACGGAGGACTACCCGTCATGAGCGCGATCGTCTTCTGCATGCGCTGCGGTGGACGTCATCTGGTAGCACAGTGCTACTTGAATCGCCAGAAGTCCGATGCGCCGCTGGAGACGCCAAGCCACAACGGTGCCTGGCGAGGCAGCTTGCCGGTGCGGGTCATCCCCACCGGGGTGATGGGGTCGGACCTGGACGCCTCTTGGCAGGACAAAGGAAGGCTTGGTCGCTTGAAGCAGGCGCGCATGCGGGGACAGGCGAAGGGCGGGCGCAGAAAGCCCCTTGACAAGAACCCTAGCCCAAGCACAGAATGCTTGCGGGGAGGTAGAGAAAGCGGTTCAAGACGCATCAGGCCGCGGCCTCTTCCCCAAACCGAGCTCCAACTCTTGGCGGCAGGCCCCAATCCATCAACCGGAGGTAAGCAATGAAGCAGGCAAGGCAGGGGGACGTGTTCATCGAGCGTGTGAAGTCGATCCCCGAAGGGGCTGTTCCCGCCAAGCGCGTG
>Ga0209108_10000096_pt1 | contig 40564 bp, 33 predicted proteins | sample Rifsed10ft1_FD_184003 | JGI IMG/M metagenome (GOLD analysis project Ga0209108, IMG submission 184003) | Soil microbial communities from Rifle, Colorado, USA - sediment 10ft 1 (version 2) | ecosystem: Environmental > Terrestrial > Deep subsurface > Rock core/Sediment | place: Rifle, Colorado...
ACCGCGTGGAGGAGCATTGGCTTGTCACCCACCCAGCGAAACTGCTTGAGCTCGCCCGTGGTTCCCGCCGCGCGGGACCCGGTGCCGCCCGCGACGATGACCACGCCGACGTCGGGTGCCGGCGGTACATCCCGCGTCGAGGTGCCCGCGTCGCCCGCTGCGCCGGTCATGAGCGGAAGAGCGTCGCGAACAACGCGCCCAGGTGCTCGTGCGCCGAGAGACGCATGCTGCCGCCGTTTCGCGCCTGGAGTCCGCGGGCACCCACGTAGGCGACCGACATGCCTAACTGTGCTGCCTCGGCCAGGCGGCGCTCCGACTGCGACACCGCTCTGATTTCGCCACCGAGTCCCAGCTCGCCGATGAAGACCGAGCCACGCGGCAGCGGGATGTCGTACACGCTCGATGCGACCGCGGCGGCGATGGCGAGGTCTCCCGCGGGTTCCGTCAGCCGCAAACCGCCAGCCACATTGACGAAGACATCGAGCTGCGACAGTGGCAGCCCCGAGCGCTTTTCCAGCACCGCCAGGAGCAACGCCAGCCGGCGCGGATCGACGCCGTTGGCGACACGTTGCGGCGTTCCGTATCCCGCCTTCGCGGCCAGCGCCTGGATTTCCACCAGTACCGGTCGCGATCCCTCGATCAGCGCCGTCACCGCCGTGCCTGACGCGGAAGCCCCGCCGTCGCCCATGAAGAGCGCGGAAGGATTGTCCACGCCCTCGAGGCCCGATGCCGTCATGCGGAAGACCCCGATCTCGTCCACGCTGCCGAACCGGTTCTTGGTGGCGCGCAGTACGCGGAAGTCCAGCGATGCGTCGCCCTCGAAGTACAGCACCGTGTCGACGATGTGTTCCAGCGTCTTCGGTCCGGCCACGCCTCCGCCCTTCGTAACGTGCCCGACGATGAAAACGGCGCACCCCGTGTCCTTCGCGAAGCGCATGAGCCGGGCCGCGCATTCGCGCACCTGACCCACGTTGCCCGGCGCTCCTTCCAGGTCAGTCGAGTAGATGGTCTGAATCGAGTCGATAACCAGCAGATCCGGGGACATTGCTCCCGCACTCGCCAGAATCTCCTCGAGCGCGGTCTCAGCCAGCAGCTCCACCAGCAGCGCGTCATCACCGAGTCGCTCGGCGCGCAGCCGGACCTGCGGGCCGGATTCCTCCGCCGACACGTAGAGCGTGCGTCGCCCGGCGCGGGCAGCGCTGGCGGCGACCTGGAGCAACAGCGTCGACTTGCCGATGCCCGGCTCGCCGCCAATGAGCACGACGCTGCCGTCGACAATGCCGCCGCCTAACACATAGTCGAGCTCCCGCAGGCCGGACGACATTCGTGTGGACCGCCTGACTTCCACGGCCCCAATGGGCGTGGGCCTGGAGGTGGGCATCGCTTCCCGCCGCGCGCGAGAGGAAGTCTTTGCGCGCGGCGTCGTCCGCTCGATCTCCTCGGCCAGTGTGTTCCACTCTCCACAGGCGTCGCAGCGCCCGCCCCACTTCAGGTACTCGGCGCCGCATTCCGTGCAGCGGTACACCGTCTTCACCCTGACCGTCACGACGCTTGCCGCTGCGTGTAATTGTCGAATCGGGTGTACTGCTTGTGGAAGTGGAGTCGAATGGTGTCCGTCGGACCGTTCCGCTGCTTGCCGATGATCAACTCCGCCAATCCTTCGAGGGGCGTGCCGTCCGCCAGCCGCCGTGGTTCTCCACGCTCGTCGGTCGTGCCTTCGTAGTACTCCGGCCGGAAGAGGAACATGACCACGTCGGCGTCCTGTTCGATGGCGCCCGACTCGCGCAGGTCAGAGAGCTGTGGACGCCGGTTATCACCCGATCGCTGTTCAGGCGCGCGCGAGAGCTGCGACAACGCCACGACGGGGATTCGCAGTTCCCTGGCCAGCGTCTTCAGTGATCGCGAGATGTAGCTGATCTCCTGCTGGCGGTTCTCGGAATCGGGCGGACCGGCGATCAGCTGGAGATAATCGATGATCACGAGGCCGACCTTGTTCTCGACCTGCAGTCGTCGCGCCCGCGAACGAATATCCAGCGCCGTCAACCCGGGGCTGTCGTCAATCCAGATCGGGGCCGAACTCAGGATTCCTGTCGCCTTTGCCAGGCGTGAGAAGTCGTCAGGCGACAGTCGCCCGTTTCGAAGGCGCTGCGCATCGATGTAGCCCTCGGCGGCGAGCATGCGGGCGACGAGCTGCTCCTTGGCCATTTCGAGCGAGAACACAGCCACCGGCACCTGCGCCTGGATGGCGGCATTCTGCGCGACGTTGAGGATGAAGGCGGTCTTTCCCATCGAAGGGCGAGCCGCAACGATGCTCAGTTCCGAGGGCTGGAATCCCAGCGTGAGGCGATCGAGGTCGACGAAACCGGACGGCACGCCGGTGACGGCGCCGCCGCCACGTGCCAGTTCTTCGATGCGCTCCATCGCCGGCCAGAGGAGCTCCTTGATGCGATGGAACCCTTCGCGGCCGCGCTCGGTGTTGATCTGCAGGATCCGCTGCTCGGCGTGATCGAGCAGTTCGGCTGACGTTCGCCGTCCGTCGTACGCCTCCGACACCAGCTCGGTCGAGGTCTCGATCAGTCGCCTGATGAGGCCTTTTTCGCGAACGATCCGCGCGTGGTACTCGACATTGGCGGAGGTGGGGACCACATCGAGCAGGTGCGACAGGTATTCCTTGCCGCCCGATGCATCGAGTTCGCCGCGGAGCGCCAGTTCGTCAGCCAGCGTCAGAACGTCGACGACCACACCGCGTTCGTTGAGCGCCACGATCGCGCGGAAGATCCGGCGATGGCCCTCACGATAAAACAGAGTGTCGTCGCTGAATTCGGACGCGCGAAGAATCGCGTCGCGGTCCATGATCATCGCGCCGAGTACCGCCTGTTCAGCGTCCTCCGACCATGGAGGCCGGCGGTCGCGAAACGTATCAGCTACTGTTGGTGCGATCGAGGAGTCTTCGAGCAAGCTGGACATCGTCCCACGTCGGCCGCTTCCAGGCCGGATTCCTGAGCAGGGCGGCCGGATGGTAGGTCACTACCAGCGGCACGCCGTAGTATCGGTGAATCTTGCCGCGGAGCTTGCCGATGCCTTCTCGCGTGTTCAGGAGCGTCTGGGCCGCGAAGGTCCCGAACGCAACGATCACTCGTGGCCGGATCAGCTCGATCTGCCGCAACAAGTATGGACTACAGGCTTGCACCTCGTCCGGCATCGGATTGCGATTACCGGGTGGTCGGTGCTTGAGAACATTGCAGATGTAAACGTCGTTGCGCGAGAGCTTGATTGCGCCGAGGATTTTGTCCAGTAGCTGGCCGGCTTGACCGACGAAAGGTCGACCGAGTTCGTCTTCTGTCGCGCCCGGTGCTTCACCAACGCACATGAAATCGGCGTTGGGGTTTCCTTCACCCGGCACGGGATTCTTCGCCTCGCGATACAACGGACAAAGTGTGCACGTTGAAACCGCTGTGGAAAGTTCCTCGAGCGTTGCGTAGGGCGATGTGGTGCCGCCAAACAACTCTCGTCCAGCACCCCCGATGATGATCCCTTGCGGCACGAGTTCGAGCGGCATCGTTGCGTGCGTGTCACCAGTCGTCGGCGTGGCGGACGGTGCCGGCATAGAGTAGCGAGAGTCCTTTTCAGTTGGCGCGCCGCCGGCGTCCTTCAGCACCGCGCGCCAATCCTCCGACGCTCCCGACGCGGGAGGCGGTGTCTGCGCTTCGGAAACAGCGCTTCGTTCCTTGCCTGCTTCCTGTTTCCTGTTTCCTGTTTCCTCGACGGGCGCAGCCCCGAGTAATCGCATCGCCTCGTCGACGCTCAGCTGGTCAAAGACCAGCTCCGTCTCACCAGCCTCGCGCCGTTGCTCGAGGAAGCGGCGAAGCCGGTCCCTAGCGTCCATCGATGAGCTCCGCGATGCGATCGAGGATCGCGTCGGCGACCTCGGTCTTGGGAAGCAACGGCACGTCCGTTCGTGTGCCGTCACGCGCGAGCATGGTCACGCGATTGGTGTCCACCGAGAACCCGGCGCCTGGTTCGCGAGCATCGTTCGTGACGATAAGGTCGAGGCACTTGGATTCGAGTTTGGCGGCAGCATTCTCCAGGACCTCGTCCGTCTCCAGCGCGAATCCCACGGCGATCAACCCGGGCCTCCGGGACGAGATTGTCTCGCGAAGAATGTCCGGTGCTGATTCGAGCGCGAGGGCCTTCGGTGCCTTCGTCTTCTTCACTTTCGATGCGGCGACCGTGCTGGCGCGGAAGTCGGCGGGAGCGGCCGCCATCACCAGCACGTCGGCAGCGGTAATCTCCGCACGCACCGCCTCGAGCATTTCCTCGGTGGTCTCAACCGTAACCAGGCGAGGGCCGATCGGTGCGTCGATGGACAGCGGACCGGCGATGAGCACGACGTCGGCCCCGCGGCGCCACGCGGAAGCAGCGATGGCAACGCCCATCTTGCCGCTACTGCGATTCGAGAGAAATCGCACCGGATCGAGCGCTTCGCGTGTAGGGCCGGCGGAAACAACCACTCGCTTTCCCCGCAGCGAATCCGTCGTTTCCAGCAGGCGGCCCGCGTGCGCCAGAATCGCCTCGGGTTCGGGCATTCGCCCCGGGCCGGAGCCCTCGCCGACCGCGAGTTCACCCACGTCGGGGTCGAGCACGTGATATCCGAGTTCGCGCAGGTGCGCGACGTTGCGCTGCGTTTGTCCGTGCGCCCACATGCGATCGTTCATCGCCGGCACGAACAACACCGGTGCCGTGGTCGCCAGAAGACAGGCGCTGAGCAGGTCGTTGGCGCGACCGGTGGCGGCGCGCGCCATGAAGTCGGCAGTGGCAGGCGCCACGACGACGAGCTCGGCGGACCTGGCAAGGTGGAGATGGTCGAGCGCGTGGCCCGTTTGCACGAGTGCCGTGTGGACTGGCCGACCCGTGAGGGCCTCGAAGGTTACCGCACCGACAAATTCCGGGGCCGACCGCGTCAGGACGACATCGACTTCCGCCGTCGCCTGCGTGAGCAGCCGCGCCAGCCACACCGACTTGTAGCTGGCGATCCCTCCGGTGACACCCAGAAGGACGCGGCGGCCGGCGAATGGCCTGACGGGACTACTCCTCGCCGCGTTTGCGTGCCACCACGCGATACTCGATCTGTCCTTCGGACAGTTCCTCGAGTGACCGCGTGGTCAGCTTCTTCTCCCTGGACGTCCGCTCACGCGGAAACTCGTTGAGCATCCGCGCCTGCTTGGCGGCAACGAGCACGCCGAGGTACTTGTTGGCGGCACGATCCTTGATTTCGTCCGGTGTAAATACTCGCATGGAGTTCAGGCTGGCGTAGAAAGTTGAACTAGGTGCCGGTCGAGTTCCTCAACCAGCGCGGTGACACGGGCGGTCAACTGGGGCTGCCGCGCGTGCCGCACGGCCTCGGCGTCGATGATGGACGACACCACCCGATAGGCGGATTCGAGGTCGTCGTTCACAACAGCGTACTGGTAAGATACAGCCGCGCGGAGTTCCTCGCGCGCCGCCCGCACGCGAGTCCGGAAACCGTCCCCCGACTCCGTTTGCCTGCCCGTCAGACGCTGCATCAGGGCCTCAGCGCTGGGGGGCAGCAGAAAGACCAGCACGGACTCGGGATAGGCGGCTCTGAACTGACGCGCTCCCTGGACGTCAATGTCCATGATGACATGACGTTCCAGGCCAAGGACGTGGTCAACCTGGCTGCGCAACGTGCCGTACAGATTTCCGTGGACTTCGGCGGATTCCGCGAACTCACCACGCTCGCGCATGGCAACGAATTCCGGTCTGGACACGAAGAAATAGTCGCGAGTGTGGACTTCGTTGCCTCGCGGTGGGCGTGTCGTGGCGGAAACGGAGTAGCCCACATCTTTGCGACGCTCCAGGAGCAACCGCGAAATGGTGGTCTTTCCGCCCCCCGAGGGCGACGAGATGATGAGCGGAAACGGATTCATTCGAGATTCTCCACCTGCTCGCGGATCCGTTCCAGTTCTTCCTTGACGGTCACGACGTCGGCGAGGATGGATGAGTCATAGGCCTTGCTCCCGGTGGTATTCGCCTCCCTGAGCATTTCCTGCAGCAGGAACCCGAGGCGCTTCCCCACAGGCTCATCGGCACCGTCCGAGACCGAACGCCGGAACGCGGTGAGATGCGAGCCGAAGCGAGACAGTTCCTCCTGGACATCGAGCCGATCGGCCTGAATCGCGATCTCCATCGCCAGGCGCTGCTCGTCGACCTGCACGCCGTTGGCAAGCTGACGGATCGATTCGCGGGCCTTGGCGCGTTGCTCCAACAGGCGCTGCGGAGCGCGCTCGCCGATTCGCGACAGCGCGTCTTCAACGATCGTGAGTCGTTCGATGAGATAGGTCCCGAGCCGCTCCCCTTCCTGCCGTCGTGAGTCCGCGAGGCTGACGGCGGCGTCGTCAACGAGTTGCAGAAAGGCGGATGCCTCTCCTTCAGACCCCTCGCTGACGGACGACATCACGTCCGGCATGCGAAGCACTGTTGCCACATCGACATCCCCTGCCAACCCGAACCGGTCCTTGAGGCTCCGCAACAGGCCGACGTAGGCGCCGAATCGCTCCTCGTCGATCAACGGTGGTCCTGCGACACCGCGATCGACACGGGCGGACAACGTGATGTGTCCACGAGAGAGCCGCTTGCGGAGTGCCTCCCGGACCTCGCCTTCCCACCGCGATAGCTCCGCGGGAAGCTTGATCGTGGCGTTGAAGAACCGGTGGTTGACTGACCGCAACTCGACCGTGACGCGGGCGGACCCGACGGTCCCTTCCGCGGCGCCGAAACCCGTCATGCTTCGTATCATATGAAGCTGCCTAAGTTACGGTGCCACAACGACCTTGTCAATTGATGAAGCTCCAGCGAATCCCGTAGACCGACGTTATGCTCGGCATGGTGAAGCCCGGAACCTGCTGGTATTCCGCGCCAAGGAAGTTGCGGTACTGGAACGAAATGGTCGCAGTGAGAAGCCTGATCTCCAATTCCGCACTCCAGGTTCGGTACTGCGACGATTCCACGAAGCCGTCGGCGGTCGGGAACAGCGCTTGAGTCCGATAGTCGTGGGTGACCGCCAGGAGGATGTTGAGGTTCCCGCTCGGGAACTTCGCGCGCATGTCCGAGTCCAGGAACAACCGCGAACGCGTTTCATACTGCGGTCGATAGATCCCCGCTGCCTCGTAGCGGGTAGCCGAGACGTCCAGTCCGATGTCGCGGTAGAACTTCCCCCGCATCGTGGCGAACAATCCGTTGGAGGCCCCCTGCACGCCCGAGCCGAAGGTCGTGTCGAAGGCGATGGCGGCAGGAAGGAAGCTGGTGTCGCGACGAATCGCCCCACCGGTCAGCCAGATGCGCCCCGCCCTCATGCCGACTTCGGCGCGAATGGCAAGACTGGTTGGCGCGTCAGCGCCCTCGATTGGCATGAACCGGCTCACGCTGCCACTCACGGCGAACCGTCCGCCGAAGTTCACATGCGCTCCCCCTTCGAGCCGCTGCACGCTGTCGAGCGGCGAGCGCTCCCCAAGCAGCGAGAGCATCAGTCCTCCCGACTCGTAGCCGACGCGTACGGCGGGCGCGAGACTGGTCTCGCCGCGCCAGCGACGAAGTCTCCCCAGGGCAGAAAGCCGCACCGGTCCCCTGCTGAGACCTCCGCTGAGCACGAACTGCGGCCGTGATTGCGTGGTGTCGTTAGGTACCTCGAGCGTATCGGGTTCCTCAGGAGAGCCGCCAGGACCACCGCCACCCGGACCTTCCACGGAGTCGACGATGGTGAGCAACGGATTCCTGATCGAGAACGACTGAGCGGACGCGAGAGCCTGGAACCAGGGTCCGCTCATCGGGTCGCCCCAGGCCACCCTGCCAATCGCGATGGTCGACACACCGTCCAGTGTCGGCAATGTGTCGGCGCCGGCGCTGGGCGTGTCGTCGAAGAGTCGCTCGGTGAACTTCCGTCCCGACCGAAGCAGGGACGCATCCACGCTCCACTTGTTCCGCGCGATCCCGACGCGACCCCATAACGACGTCTGATCGCCCGCTTCATTCGTGCGCCGGTCGGTCGTTGCGTAATGGTTGCCGGCGAGTTGCACCACTTGTCCACCGGGAAAACGGCGGCCGTAGAACCCGCGATAGGAGTTGGTCTGCAGGTCGCCGGTGTGGATGTCTATGCGCGTTACCGGCGTCGTGTTGGTGACCCGCCAGGTCCGCAGGTGGACTCGGACTTCGTCGGCGGCGGTCTCGATCGTCGCATCCTCCAGATGCCACAGGTCGATCTGCGAGAGGTCGTGCTGTCCGCCCAGGCGGGAGTTGAGCGCGTCGATTTCGATGCCGTCGACGAATATCCGCACGCGGCCGAAACGACCATTGAGGGCGGCCATCTCCGGCGCCGAGATCCACCCGGCGCGGAATGACGTGACGCCCGGAATGCGATCGATGAGCTCCCCTAACGTGAGCGCGCCCGAGGCGTAGAGTCTGTTCCGGTCGAACGCGACCGCTTCCCCGATGGCGAGCGACGGCGGCACCTCTGCCCTCGCAATCGGCGCCTTGATGGTGTCGGCGGCCAGGGCTCGCAGCCTGGCCAGCCGCAACCGCTCCGCTTCAACTCTGGCGAGGGAATCGCGTCGCGCCGCTGTCGTGTCGGCCGTGGTGTCCCGTCGGACTACCGTATCCTGCGCAGCCGCTCCGGGTGCCGTAACGACGATGGCGGCCAATGCCACCGCGACCCCCCACCATGGAACCAAACGCGTCAGCGCGTCCTCCCGCGAACAAACTGGACGAAGGTACCCATGGGTACGCCCGTTGGTCCGCGCGGGATCATCACAAGGTCGGTTTCCGAATAGGCCGTCCCCGCGATATCGAGGTGAACCCAGGGGTAATCGGCGAATTCCTTCAGGAACAGCGCCGCGGTGATCGTGCCGGCCGCCCGGCCACCGGTGTTCTTGAGATCGGCCACGTCGGACTTGATCAACTCCTTGTACTCGTCCCACAGGGGGAGCTGCCAAGCCGGCTCGCCCGCCGTCGCGGCAACGCCCAGCACCTCGCCAATCATCCGGTCGTCGTTGCCTAACGCGCCGACGGCGTTGTTTCCAAGGGCAACGACGCACGCACCGGTCAATGTGGCCGCGTCGATGACGGCCGCCGGGTCATAGCGCTTCACCCAGGCCAGGACATCCGCCAGCACCAGGCGCCCTTCGGCGTCGGTGTTGATGATCTCGATGCTCTTGCCGTTCGAGGCCTTCACGACGTCGCCGGGCTTGACCGCGGTGCCGGACGGCATGTTCGTCGTGGCGCCGAATACGCCAACGACATTGGCGCGGAGCTTCAACCTGGCGATGGCTTCCATGGCGCCGAGCACGGCGGCGGCGCCGCACATGTCGAACTTCATGAACTCCATTCGCTCGGCCGGCTTGATGGAAATGCCGCCGGTATCGAAGCAGAGTCCTTTCCCCACCAGCACAATCGGTGCGCCACCCTTGCGGCCGCGCCGGTACTCCATCGCCACGAGCCTGGGCTCCTGCGGCGTGCCCTGGGCCACCGAGAGGAACGATCCCATGCCTTCCTTCTCCATCTCTTTGCGGCCCAGCACGGTCACGCTCATGCGATGGCGCTTGCCGATATCGCGGGCCGTGTCCGCGAGGTAGTCGGGCGTACAGACGTTGCCCGGCATCATTGCCAGCCGGCGCGTAATGTCGTAGCCAGCGCCGATGGCGCTGGCCGCGGCCACCGCGGCGCGTAGGCCGGATGCATTGGGCGCAATGATCGTCGCCGCGGTCAGCGGCGGCCGCCGTTCCTCGGGAGGCGGCGGTATCCGCATCTCGACGAACTCCCACGACCCCAGGTTGAGACCGATCCCCAGCGCCTCGATCCCCGCCTTGTCTGCGCGCGGAGTCCAGACCGACATCTGGCCTACGCCGAGCTTGTGCCCCTGCCGACTCGCCAGCGCGCCAGCGCGCCGTAGCGCGAGCGGCACGCTCGACGGCTTCCCCATGCCGACCAGCAAGACACGCTCCACGCCGCCCGCGCTGCCCTGCAGGTGGAGCGTCTCGTCTCGGCCTCCGCGGAAGTCGCCACGCTTCAATGCGGTGGCGAGCGCTCCGTTCAGCGCGGCATCGAGCTGCTTCAAGCCGGCGGGCATCGAATTTCCTGCCGGCAGCAGAAGCGCGAGCAGCGGCGCCTTCACCGTCGAGAGATCAGCGGATCGGACTGCGAGGTCGAGGGCCATGGTGTTTCGGTGGTTCGAGGAATCGGACGAAGGCGGCGAAAGCTAATCTGGGAGGTAACAGGAAACAGGAAACAGGAAACAGGGAAGGCACGACACGTTCAAATACTGAGGGCCCGAGCATCAGCTCGGGCCCTCAGTCCTTCCCTGCTTCCTGTTTCCTGTTTCCTCTCAGTTCCCAATGCCCAGGACGAGACTCGAACTCGTAAGGGCCGGAGCCCGGCGGATTTTGAGTCCGCTGCGTCTACCAATTCCGCCACCCGGGCGCGAACCCAAACTTATCACAGGTTCGCGCCTGTCGCTCGACCGTTGGTTATCGGCGCTATGCCGGAGGAGGCCGTCGTCCGGCCCGCGGATTCATGCCGGCAGGTGGATCTCCCATCGGCATCATGCCGCGGCCGCGCAACTGGTCCATCTCGCGCCGGATCTGCTCCTGCACACCCAGATACCGCGCGCGCTGGACCGGAGTGAGGAACTTGCTCAGCTCGCGCTGCTCAGCCTCGGTCAGGTCGATCCGCTCGCGCTCGATCTTGAACTGGTCCGTGAGCAGTTGTTCGACCCGTCCCGCGTCCGCCGAATCGAGCTTCAGCACCTCGTCGCGGAGTGCGCGGCGCGTGATGATTTCGCGGCGATTCATGTCGCGCCGCTGAAGGTCGAAACGCTGATTGACGTCAGAGAGCTGGCGCATCCCCTCGTCGGTCAGACCAAGCTGCGTCTTGAGCAGATTGGCGAGCCGCATCCGGAATCGCTGCTCGAGCTGCTCGCGGTTCATCCGTCCGGCGCGGTCGCCGCGTTGCGCGGCCATGGTCGAAACAGGCGAGACCACCAGCACCGCCACCATCAATCCGAGTTTCAACGTATGTGTCGTCATCTCTCTCACCTACGAACCCTGCCGGCCGGTGCCACTCAACGGCACTTCGGCCGGCTCTGTGACCGGCAGCGCTTCGATCGACTCGAGCGCCGACAGCAGCGCTTCGAGATCCTCGTCACCAAGGTCGCTTACGCCCCCGGCAAAACTGATGGCTGGCATGTCCCCGCTCACGGCGGTCGTGTTCGCGGCGATCACTGTATCGATTGGCGCGGACACCGGATTGCCATTGAAGAACGAGCGGGCCACAGCCAGCGACATCCCGCCCAGCGCAATGAATGAAACGGCGGCCGCAATCTGGAACGCGTGACTGTGCCGCCACGAGCGGGTCGCAGGACGCGATGCCCGACGCGGAAGCGCGGCCACAATCGCACCGACGTTCACCGCCGGCGTCGCTTCGGCATACGCTTCGCGAACGAGTTGCAGCAGGGCCAACTCCCGGGCGCAATCATCGCACGCGGTGACGTGATCCCGGACCTCTTGACGCCGGCGCGCGGAAAGCGTGCCGCTCAGGTACTCCGGCAGCAGTTCGCGAATCTCGACGTTCAGGCAATCACTCATTGAGGTTCTCCTTCACGGTTCGCAGCGCGTTGTGGTAATGAACACGCGCCGCGCCTTCCGTTGTTCCAGCCACTTCAGCAATCTCCTTGTACGACAGTCCATCATTCACACGCAGGAGGAAGACCTCCCGTTGGGTCGGCGACAGCTTCCCCACCGCCCCCCACACCTTCCTCTTCGCCTCGCTGGCAATCAGGCCATCCAGCGCGGTGTATTCGGTAGCGGCGTCCACATCCTCCAGGCTCCCCACATCCCGCCGCCTCCGAAGCGCTCGTCGCCGATCCACAACCAGACGGCGTGCAATCGTGAACAACCAGGTCCTGAGCGAGCTGTCGCCTCGAAAGGTCTCCAGCGACGAAAACGCCCTCACAAACGTGTCCTGAACTACCTCTTCAGCCGAGTCACGCTCGCCCAGGCTGCCAATGTACCGGGCGAGCGCCGAAGCATGTCGCTCCACCAAGGCAGTGGCCGCCCGTTCGTCGCCCTCTTTCCAGCGCTGAATGAGAGTGCTGTCGAGGGAGTCATCCCGGCCGGTCAGATCCTCTACCATTGCGGAGTCGACCGATGAGACGGGGCTGTGCGCAAGTCGTTAAGAGATAAGGGAGCACCGGTCGGACGCGGTTGCCACGCCCTGTGCCGGCGAACAAGATGGGTCATGGGGGCGACCCGGCGGCAGGTGGCGGACTTCAGCGACCCATCAGGGTGAGTACACCCGTCGAGATCATCGCGCATCGTGGCGCGAACAGGGAGGCACCGGAGAACACCCTGCCCGCATTTCAGCGTGCACTGGAAATCGGCGTCCAGGGTATCGAGCTGGATATCCACCTCACTCGTGACGGTATGCCGGTCGTGCACCACGATCCGTACCTCCCGGAGACGACTCGCGACGGACGCCGGATCCCCATCGCCGCGCTCGAGATGGCTGAGGTGAGGGACTGGAGCCCGGCGCCCACCCTGGATGAAGTGCTGTACCTCGTCGATGGGCGCTGCCGGCTCTACGTGGAGATCAAGGCAGCCGCGGCGGTGGAGCCCGTTGTGGAGCGCCTGAAGAACCGCCGCTCGTGGTGCGCCGTGCACAGCTTCGACCATCGCGTTTCCGCGAAGGCGAATTCGCTGGATCCCGGACTGGCCACGGGGATATTGCTCGTGAGCTATCTCGTCGACATCGCCGGCGCGATGCGCGCGGCGAAAGCGCGCGACGTCTGGCAACAGGCCGACTTCGTCGATCGCGAACTCGTCGGGCGCGTTCATGGCCAGGGCGGGCGCGTGATCGCGTGGACCGTGAACGAAGTCGCTCGAGGGCGCGACCTCGTGGACACAGGCGTCGACGCCATCTGCACCGACACGCCACGAGAAATACTGACGGCGCTCGCGCCATCCCCTTCGTAGCGACTGGCTCCGGTCGAAACGCCCGCCTACCTTCAGCGCGAACCTTTTCCCGGAGTGTCAGGTTGTCAACGCGTCACGTGTTGCTGGTGGCGATCGCGTCGGCGCTCGGCTGCGCGACCGGTCGAGCGTCTCCAGCCCCCGCAGCTCAAGCATCCAGCGCGCCGGCAGCGTCTGCGGCCGCGCCACGGCAGGATTCCACCCCACCAACTCCCCCTGGCGCCGGTGCAGTGTCCGCGCCAAACGCGGATCCATTCCCGAGCACGTATCGCCCGGTTCCGTCGGGTCCGGTCGCCATCCGTAACGCGACCATTCTCACCGCGACCGGACCCGCGATACCCAACGGCACCATCCTGCTGCGCGACGGCAAGATCGTCGCCGTCGGCGCCAACGTTACGGTGCCTTCGGATGCCCAGGTCGTCGACGGCACGGGGAAGTACGTCACGCCAGGCGTCATCGATACGCACTCGCATCTGGGCGTCTACGCCGCGCCAGGCGTCGACGCGCTCAGCGACGGGAATGAGATGACCAGTCCGTCGACGCCGCAGGTGTGGGCCGAGCACTCGGTGTGGCCGCAGGATCCCCAATTCCCCCGGGCGTTGTCGGCCGGCGTGACGACCATCCAGATCCTGCCTGGTTCGGCGAACCTGTTCGGCGGTCGAAGCGTGGTGCTCAAGGTGGTGCCGTCACGCACCGTGCAGGGAATGAAGTTCCCCGCGGCCAAGTACGGTCTCAAGATGGCCTGCGGCGAGAACCCCAAGCGTGTTTACGCGCAACGCGGACTGATGACGCGGATGGGCAACGTCGCCGGATATCGGGCGCAGTGGATCCTGGCGGAGCAATACCGCAGGCGGTGGGACAAGTGGCTGGTCGATCGAAAGGGCGATCCGCCGGCGCGCGACCTGGCCATGGAAACTCTGGCCGAGGTCCTGCGCGGGAACATCCTGGTCCACAATCACTGCTATCGTGGCGATGAAATGGCCCAGATGATGGACATCGCCAAGGAGTTCGGCTACTCGATCAAGTCATTTCATCACGGCGTCGAGGCGTACAAGGTTGCCGACATGCTGGCGGCGAATGGCATTGCCGCGTCAGTGTGGTCCGACTGGGGTGGCTTCAAGATGGAAGCGATGGACGGCATACGCGGGAACCTTCCCCTGCTGCATAACGCGGGCGTGAAGACCATCGTGCATTCGGACGATGCCAATGGCATGCAGCGCCTCAACCAGGATGCGGCGAAGGGAATCTCCGAGGGCATCGGACTCGGCATCCGCGTCCCGGAGGACGAGGCGATCAAGTGGATCACCCTCAACCCGGCGTGGGCACTGGGCCTGGACGACAAGATCGGCTCCCTGGCCGCTGGCAAGAACGCCGACGTCGTCCTGTGGGACAAGAATCCGTTCAGCATCTACGCTCGCGCCGAGAAGGTCTGGATCGATGGTGCAATGTTGTTTGACCGGCTGGATCAGAGTCAGCAGTGGCGCACGGACTTCGAACTGGGGTATGTGCCCGCCCCGAAGGTGTGGAAAAATGAGAAATGAGATGAGAGACGTGAGAAGGGAGTCGGGAAGTCCTCCCTCTGGCCTCTGGCCTCTGGCTTCTGGCCTCGTTCGCGCACTGTTGCTCGCCGTCGTAGTCGTCAGCACGGGTGAGTCACAGACGATTGCGATTACCGGCGGCCGGGTTCATCCGGTCAGCGGACCCGTCATCGAGAACGGAACCGTTCTCATTCGCGAGGGCAGGATCGTTGCTGTCGGGGCGAACATAGCCATTCCGCCTGACGCGACCAGACTCGATGCGACCGGCAAGTGGGTGACGCCCGGCATCGTGAACGTCGCGACAACGTTAGGCGTCGTGGAAATCGGCGCGGTAGAAGAAACGGTCGACACGCCCGCCCGCGGACGCGGCGACGCGATCACGGCATCGCACAAGGTGTGGGAGGGATTCAACTCGAATTCGCCGCTCATTCAGGTCACTCGTAACGACGGCATCACGACCGTGGGTGTGGTGCCAGGCGGCGGACTGGTTGGAGGCCAGGCCGCGATGATCGATCTCTCCGACGGCAGCCTGACCGACATGTTGCTCCAGGCTCCGGTGGCCATGACGGCCGACATCGGCAGCAAGGGCGAGCACGTCGGTGGTACGCGCGCGGAAGTGCTCCAGCGCCTGCGCGACCTGCTGGCCGATACGCGCGAGTACATGCGGCGGAGAGCCGACTACGAGCGCAACGCGACGCGGGAATTGGCGGCCCGTCGCGGTGACCTGGAGGCGATGATTCCGGTGGTTCAGGGTCGCCTTCCGCTCGTGATCGATGCGAACCGGGCGAGCGAGATCGAATCCGCGCTCAACCTGGCGAACGAATTCTCGCTGCGGATCGTGATCAGCGGCGGGGCCGAGGCGTGGATGGTCGCCCCCAAGCTCGCAGCTGCTCGCGTGCCGGTGATCGTGGGCGCCCTGAACAACATTCCGCTGTCGTTCGCGATGCTGGGCGCGCGACAGGAGAATGCCGGGTTGCTGCAGCGGGCCGGTGCCCGCGTGCTGATCAATGGTGGAGCGGACGGTTTCAACGCCCGCAACGTGAGATTCGAGGCCGGCGTTGCGGTCGCGTTCGGGATGCCGTGGGACGATGCGCTTCGCGCGGTCACGCTCACGCCGGCCGAGACGTTCGGGATCGCGGACCGCGTTGGCTCGTTGCAGGTGGGTCGCGAAGCCAATGTCGTCGTGTGGAGCGGCGATCCGTTCGAGCCCATGACGAGGGCCGAGCGGGTGCTGGTTCGCGGCGTGGACGTTCGCCGTCCATCGCGCCAGGACGAGTTGATGCAGCGGTACAAGGCGTTGCCGCCGACGTACCGTCGCTAGTGGATCACTGAGGACCTTTGGGTTGCAGGCGGTGTCTCAGGCCGCCTGCAACCACCTGGTGGGGCTGATGGCACCCGTTGTCTCCACTTGCTGTCGGAGGCGATCATGCGCTCGAAGCTGACTGGCATCCTGCTTCTGCTCTTCGGCCCTGACGCGGCCGCTCAGGCAACGTGGGTCGTTGACCGGACGCCGATCCTCGACGTTCCGGGGGTCTCCACAACGGGAACGCTGATCTTCGGCTATGCCGCGGGAGGAATGCGACTCGCCGACGGCGGTCTGCTGATCGCCGATCGGGCGGAGAACAGCATTCGCGTGCTCGACGCAACGGGAAAACTGGTGCGATCGGTCGGCCGCACCGGAGACGGGCCCGGTGAATTCCAGTCCATGCTCTGGGCTGGACAATGCGGCTCTGACTCATTGCTCGTGTGGGATCTTCGCCGGCGACAGGCGACGATGATCGGATCGAGCGGTACACCGAGCCGCCAGTTTTCGGTTCCTGCGGGGGATACGGCGCAGGTACCGTTCCAGTTCTCCTGCTCGCCTCACGGCACGATAGCGTATCGGAGCGCGCCGCGTCCCATGCGCGGTGCGATGCCGAACCCACAGAACCCGAACATCGTCAGCGTGACGGCGGCGGTGTATCGGATCGGTCCTGGTGGAACGATCACGCAGCGCCTGGGTGACATCCCAGCGGGCGAAGTGGTGGCCATGGTAAGCCCATCCGGGGGGCGCGGCGCTGCGCCGCGACCGCTGGGCCGCACGGCGTCCATCGCTGCGCTGGACGATGCCGTTGTTATCAGTTCGGCGGATTCGGCCTTCGTAATTGTCCAGCAGGCCGGCGGCCAGACGAGTCACCATCGGTTGCCGATCGTGCTTCGGGCACCGACGCGGACCGAGTTCGACGAGGCGGTTAGAGCCACTGCGTCGATGGGACCAGCGTCAATGCGTCAGGCCATGGCCCAGCAACTCGCTGCCATTCCCTTGCCCGACCGGCTTCCCGCAATATCTGCGCTGTTCGTCGATTCGGAGGGACTCGTCTGGATACAGACCACGCCGCCCGGGGCAAAGGCCCTCGACTTTCTTGTGATGCGAGGCGATGGTCGTGTGGTTGCGCGAGCCCAGGTTCCGCTGGGGATCACGCTCTTCGAAATCGGCCGCGACTATCTGATGGGCAGCTACACCGACGCAGCCGACGAAATGCACGTGGCGATGTACCGCCTGCGCCGGCAGTGAACGACAAACCAGCCTAACGGCAGTTCAGCCCGCCCGCCGGAACCGCGCTTTCACGACCTCGCAGCTCGTCAGGCAGCGCCGCCGGTGCCGCCTTCAGGCGGTGGAGTCGTCTCGTCCGGCGTCTTGTCATCGGCGGCGAGCTCCTTCTCGAGGCGCTGCACCTCGGCCTCCTTTTCCGCGAGCGCTGTCACCAGCCGCTGGAGGGTTTGCCAGTCGACATCGGTGCCGGCCTGTTTCGCGCGAAAGACCGCGTAGCCGAGGGCCTGTGCGGCCTTGTCCGCCAGCTGCCGCGCGCGGAACGCCTCGAGGCGGGTCTTGCCTTCGTCGAGGGCGCCCTGCGCCGCCTTACCAGCGCGGTCGAGTTCTGTCTTCAACTTGTCCCATAAGGCCATACTTCCTCCTCGTTCTTCAACTACTACGTGATCTGGCGGACGAAGTTGCGTGAAAAGCGAGGCCAGAGGCCAGAGGCCCGAGGCCAGAGAAAAGAAAAACCCCCGGCGACACCGGGGGTCACTTCCTCTGGCCTCTGGCCTCGGACTTCTGGCCTAGTTGTTGGCCACAACGCTCACCTTGTAGCGCTTCTTGTCCTTGTGCTCGAAGCGGACCACGCCGTCGATGAGCGCGAAGAGCGTGTAATCCGTGCCCTTCCCGACGTTCGAACCGGGATGCCACTTCGTGCCGCACTGCCGCACGATGATGTTGCCGGCTCTCACAGCCTCGCCGCCGTACTTCTTGATCCCGCGGTACTGCGGGTTGGAGTCACGGCCGTTGCGCGAGGAGCCGACGCCTTTCTTGTGTGCCATTTATGCCTGCCCTCAGCCGAGGCTGATGCTCTTGATGCGAACTTCGGTGAACTTCTGACGATGTCCCTGCTTGCGCGCGTAGTTCTTCCGGCGCTTGAACTTGAAGACGACGATCTTGTCGCCCAGCCCGTGCTTGACGATTTCGCCCGTCACCTTTGCGCCGGACAGGGTCGGAGTACCGGTCTTGATGGTCTCGCCCTTTCCGCCGAGCAACACGTTATCGAACACGACCGAGGTGCCGGGCTCACCCTCGATTGAGGGGATCCGCAGCGTTGTCCCGGGCTCGGCCCGGAACTGCTTGCCGCCGGTCTTGAAGATTGCGTATGACATGAAATCGGGACTTGGAGAACCAGTAAACCTAATTGCGAGCACAACTTGGGGTCAAGGTTCACTTTGAGGTCAGAGCTCCGAGGTCCGAGGTCCGAGGGGTGTTACCTCTGACCTCGGAGCTCTGACCTCGGACCTCATGCAACCGCGTACTGCCCCGTCACGTCGCGCCCCGCGCCCTTCACCACGAGTTTGAACTCGTCGGGACGAAGCATGGGGTCGTCGCGCAGCTCGAGCGGGAAACCAGCCGCTTTTTCGAGCTTCTTGAGGAAGTCCTTCTCCTCCTCGAGCAGGTGGAGCGCCACCTCGGGATGGAGCTTCACGAGCAGCGATTCCCGTTTCCCTTCCACGGCCATCCGCTTCACCGCGCGCTCGATGCGCCTGACGATGGTCTCCGGGGTGAAGACCCGGCCGGTGCCGTGGCACGTCGGACATGCCTCGGTCATGCTCTGCAGGTGACTCTGCCTCACCCGCTGCCGCGTCATCTCGATCAGCCCGAGGTCGCTGACGGCAAAGGCCCGCGTCCGCGCCCGATCGCGCCCCAGGTGACTCCGCAATTCCTGAAGCACGCGATCGCGATTCGACTTCGACTCCATGTCGATGAAATCGCAAACGATGATTCCCCCGACATCCCTGAGGCGCAGTTGTCGCGCGACTTCGCGCGCGGCCTCGAGGTTGATCTTCAGGATGGTCTTTTCCGGGTCCTTCTTCCCGGTGAAGCGACCCGAGTTCACGTCGATGGAGACCAGGGCCTCGGTCGGCTCGACGATCAGGTAGCCGCCTGCCGGGAGGTCGCAGCGGCGCTTGAACAAATCGCGGATCTCGGTCTCGATCTTCGCCTTGTCGAACAGCGAAGCGTTCCCTTCGTACAGCTTGACGCGGTCGACCAGCTCAGGAGCGACGCCCTTCAGGTACTCCGCGATTTCGTTGTAGACCTGTTTGGAATCGACCTGCACGTTCTCGACTTTCGTGCTGAAGATGTCGCGGACAATCCCGCGAGTGAGGCTCGTCTCCCGATGCAGCAGGGCCGGCGCCCGCACGAACGTGGTCTTCCGCTTGATGCGCTTCCACTGCGCAATGAGGGTCTGCAACTCGCGCTCGAAGGTTTCGCGAGTCACGTCCTCGCCCACCGTGCGCACGATGACGCCGCCGGACTTTTCGGGCAGCACCCCCTCCACCAGCTCGCGCAACCGCTGCCGCTCGGCGCGCTCCCCGATCTTGCGGCTGACGCCGACGCGCGCAGCGTGCGGCATGTAGACCAGGAAGCGACCAGCGAGTGATACCTGCGCGGTGACCCGTGGGCCCTTGGTGCTGATGGCCTCCTTCGTCACCTGCACGATGATGTCCTGGCCTTTCTTCAGGACGTCCTGTATCGCGGGGGCATCAGCCCGGCGTTTGGCGCGACGCCGGTCGGTGCGGCCATTTTCCGCGCCGTCCTTCTCGTCATCGTCAGGCTCATCCTCGTCATCTTCATCCTCGTCGGGGACGTTCTCGTCGTAGACGAGATCCGAGGCGTGGAGGAATGCGCTCTTCTCCGTCCCGATATCGACGAAGGCGGCCTGGATTCCCGGAAGGACGGCATCAACCCGTCCGATGAAGATGTCACCAACCAGTCGCTTGACGTCTGGCCGGTCGACGAGCAGCTCAACCAGCTGGTCGTCTTCGAGAATAGCTACTCGTGTTTCTCGATTCGCTGCGCTGATGAGGATTTCGCGTTTCATCGTGAGCCGCCGCCGGGTCCGAACCACGCGACTCGTGGACGCGCCAGGGGCTGGGCCGTAGAGGGAGTGGCGCGAGCGTGGCCATCGTGGTAACTGGCCAGCCGAACCATGTGTCGGTGGCGCACCTCGTCCGGACCGGGATCGTCCACGCCAGCTCCGGCCGGCCCCACCACAGGCTCGTGAAGGCGAGCCTGAAGTGATTGGCCCAATCAGTTACGGCCGGCTGCAATCGAAGCGGCATGCGATCTCTCACGTCTCCTGCCAGTCCAGTCTGGTGCGAACCCGGTCGATCGGGGGCGACACGCGCCGCCGTGACTCGGGCGTTTCGAGGGCGCCGTCCGCGAGTCGCGCGGCACGCGCCCATGTTCACAATGACGGAGCCCGACTGAGGGCTCCGGGAATGCCTTCTAGAATCCAAGCGTTGAGCGAGCAATGAGCCAGGCACTGGCCGCAAGAAACGCGAGCCCGGCCTGCCACTCTCTCTGACGCATGTACAAGCTGAAACTAAACGATTCCCCGCCCGTTTGCCCGCGCCACGGCGTCAATCGAGGCACGAAGGGGGGGACGCTGGCCTCGTACCGTGCGTAGTCCTCGGGAAAGCGCGCGCTGACGCTCGTCCGCTCCTGCTCGATTGTCGGCCCGTAGATGAAGGCGAAAAGGGCGATTACCACGAGAAGCAGCGACCAATGCGCGGCCAGCGCAAACCCCGCCGCGATCAGAAAGCTCCCGAAATACAGCGGGTTCCTGGTGTGGGCGTACGGGCCGGACATGGTCAACTGCTCATTCTTGACGATGTGACCCGCCGCCCAGGCACGAACGACCAGGCCCGCCAGCGCCACCGGCAGGCCTAACAACAGTGAGCCGGGGGTCGGGCGCGCGAACACGAGATAGGCGATGCCGAACAGAAACCCGATCCGCAGCCGAACCTTTCGATTGATGACGAAAGCGCTCAACCGGCCACCTCTTTCAGCAGGTGACGGGCGATGACCATGCGCTGGATCTCGCTCGTGCCCTCGCCAATCTCGCAGATCTTGGCGTCTCGCATCATCCGTTCGACGGGATACTCCTTGGTATAGCCGTAGCCGCCGTGCACCTGGATCGCCTTGATCGTGGTGCGCATCGCGAGCTCTGAACAGAAGAGCTTTGCCATGGCCGCCGCTTTTCCGTACGGCTCTCCGCGCTGGGCCAGCCACGCCGCGTGGTACACGAGGTGCTTGCCGGCCTCGATCTCGGTGGCCATGTCGCTCAACTGGAACTGGACGCCCTGGAATTCCGCGATGGGCTGCCCGAACTGCTTTCTGACGGTCGCGTACTGGAGCGCCTGCTCGAACGCGCCTTCGGCGATCCCGAGCGACAGGGCACCAATGCCGATGCGTCCCGCGTCCAGGGTCTTCATGAAGTTGACGAACCCCTCGCCTTCCTCTCCCAGACGCTGCTCCGCCGGCACTTCCACGTCGGCCATGATCAGCTCCCGCGTGTCCGACGCGCGCCAGCCGAGTTTGTCCTCCTTCCGGCCGGTGGTGAAACCGGGCATGGCGGGGAGGGAGTCGTCGTGCCCGATCCCATACGGCTTCGCCTTTTCCAATTCCTCGTTATGCTTGGTCAGGATGAACGAGGTGATTCCGTGCGTCCCTTTCGTTGGATCGGTGACCGCGGTGACGACGAAGATCTCGCCCACGCCGGCGTGCGTGATGAATCGCTTCGAGCCGTTGAGGACATAGCGGTCTCCCTTCCGGACGGCGCGCGTCCGGGTTCCTGCCGCATCGCTGCCGGCACTTTCTTCGGTCAGCCCGAATCCGCCCATCACGCGGCCCGATGCCAGCAGCGGCACGTAACGCGTTTTCTGTGCCTTCGTGCCGAAGTTGACGATGGGGGATGTCCCTAACGTCGTATGGGCCGAGATCGTGAGGCCATGCGAGGCATCGACCTTCGCAAGCTCGTGGATCACCGTCACGTAACTGAGAATGTCGAGTCCAGCGCCGCCCAGCTCCTCGGGCCACGGCACCCCGAGAAAGCCGAGTTCCGCCATGCGCTTGATGGTCGGCCATGGGAACTCGGCCGTGGCATCGTAGTGCCTCGCGACCGGCGCGACTTCATCCCGGGCGAATGCGCGAACCGTCTCGCGGACCGCCAGGTGCTGTTCCGAGAAGTACAGGAAGTCGTGCATGACTTGGTCAGGTATCAGGCATCAGGCATCAGGCACCGGTACAACCAAGGTAGCGCGTGGTTTTTCTCAATCGTCAACTGCCAGGTGCGCAGACGTCGCACAGGTTGCAGCGGTAGCCGTCGTCCGACCGGTCGCCAAAGTAGTTCAGGATGAACCTGCGACGGCACGTCAGAGCTGTCGCGTAACTCACCATGGCGCCGAGCTTTGCACGCTCTACTTCGCGTCGCGTCTTGAGCTGGTGAATCAGGCGCTCAAGCCGGGCTCGGCTTTTCGAGTCCATGGCAACGGTGGCGCGACTCGGGACGCGATCGACGAAAACCAGTTGGCGCGATTCCAGCTCGGACAGTGCCTCGTCGAGGCGACGAGCCGTCCATCCGCTCTCCGCGACCGAGATTGACACCCAGTCCTCAGTGGCCCGCACCTGACCGAAGACCCGTTCGAGCACGTCACGCGCGGCAGGAGTGAGCGAGGCCCGTTCACACTCCACTCGAAGCGACGAAGCAAGGACCCGGAGCCGAACGACATCCGGTCGACTGACCGAGGCAAGGACATCTCGCTGCTCGAGGATGGACAGCGCGGTCGCGACCGATTGAGTCTGCACTCCGTCGCCCAGCCGCGACACGATGAATCGTTCATCGAGTGGCACCGGTCGCCTGCCTTGCGACAGGGTGGCGAGGACCATCCAGACGTTTCTGAGCAGTTCGCCGGGAACATTTCCATGCTCTCGCATCCGATCATGGACGTGGCGGTCGTTCGGATTGAACAACAGCAGGCAGTCCGATGCAGCCCCGTCCCGCCCTGCCCTCCCCGCCTCCTGGTAGTAATCCTCGAGGGATCCCGAATGCAGGTAGTGCAGCACGAGCCGGACATCCGGTTTGTCGATTCCCATCCCGAAGGCGTTGGTGGCGACGATGACCTGGGCGGCGCCACCCATGAACTGTTCCTGCGCCCGCGCTCGGCGCTCGGGCGAGAGGCCAGCGTGATATGCGACCGCACTCACCCTGCCTGACGAGAGCATCCGCGCGACCTGTTCCACCTGCCGCCGCGTGGCGGCGTAGACCACGACCGGATCGCCTACTCCTCGCAGCCGGCTGACCATCGCCTGGTGTCGCGCGGCATCCGTTGGGATGTTCTGGACACGGAACGTGAGGTTGGGGCGGTCGAAGCCACCAATGATGACCTCGGGATCCAGAAGTTCGAGCAGGCGCGCGATGTCGCGGCGCACGCCGGGAGTCGCTGTTGCGGTCAGGGCGACAGTCTGAGGGTCTCCGATCTCTCGCCGCACAGCGGCCAGCCTGAGATAACTCGGGCGGAAGTCCTGCCCCCATTCACTGACGCAGTGCGCCTCGTCTATGACCAGCAGATCGACGCCGACTTCCCTGAGCAAGCTCGCCGTTGATCCAACTGCCAGCCGTTCGGGGGCGACGTAAAGCAGACGCACCTCGCCGCGCCGAATGCGCTCGACGCGCGCCACGGTTTCGTCAGGCGGAAGCGTGCTGTTGAGGAAGGTCGCCGCCACGTTCCGCCGTTCCAGAGCCTGCACCTGGTCGGCCATCAGTGAGATCAGCGGCGAGACAACGACGGTGAGGCGGCTGAAGCAGAGCGCTGGAACCTGGAAGCAGATCGACTTCCCGCCTCCCGTGGGTAGCACGATGACGGCGTCGCGCCGGCTCAGCACGGCCTCCACCGCCGGAAGCTGCGGTGGCCGGAAGTCGGTGTAGCCGAAGTACTGTTGCAGGACAGCGCGGGCCTGGCTCATTGTGGGTTTGGCCATTGGGAAATTCTGGCCCGCCTCGACTGCGGCGACGTGACCACGCCACTGCATGCGGAGCATTTCATTGCACGCCGCGAACGACCTGACCGCTAGTGCCGTTCCAACTTGTTTCACCGAACGCTCGAAGGTATGGGTTTGCATTGAACCACTTGGCAAGAATAGTTGGAACGGCACTAGCTTCTCTGTTCAGGCATTCCTTCGTGGTGGTGACGATTGCTGCACCTCAAGACGGTCGTATCGCGGAAGACGCCGCTCGACGGACGGCTCGAGATTCCGGAAGGGTTCGCACAGCGGCTGTCGGCGGGCGATGTCCCTTTGTCGGTCCTGCTCTACGGCGAGGAGACCCTGGTGCGCGTCGAGGAGATGGCCTGCACGTGCGCGAAGGGAGCAGGCGGAAATCACGTGCACCGTTTTCTCAGCTGCGACGTTCTCAAGGCCCTGCCAACAGGCGCGAACGTGGAACTGACGGTAGACGAAGATGAGGGACTGATACGTATTGAGCTCGAGCCATGAGCGCGCCAATGCGCACGCTCTCACACCGGGACCTCGAGGCCCTGAGCGCCCAGGGAAAAAGAAAGAAATCGGCCAGCAGGGTGAGCCCGGCTGGCCGATTTCCCTCCAGAAAGGGTGCCGCTACTTGCGGCCCTTTCCACCTCCACCCCGGTTGCTGCCACCACCACCCGACGCCTTCACTTTGCCGGAGCTACCTCCCGAACCTGCCCTGACACCGGACGAGGAGGGAGCCTTCCCTGAGTTGCTCGGCGCAACCCGCATCGACGGCCGAGCCGTCTGACCGACACTGCCGCCACTCGATTTTCGCTCGACGGATCTCGGCTGGGAGTTGAAGACCGGGGCGTTTGGCCGCGCACCGCGATATTCGGACGGCGCTGGCCGGTTATTCCCGCCCGATTTCCGTTCCACCGACTTTGGCGGCGCAGAGAACACAGGCGCACTCGGCCTTGCCCCGCGGAACTCGCTGGACGCGGCGCCGCCGTTTCCATTCGACTTGCGTTCCACTGACCTTGGCGGTGTGATTACCGGCGCATTCGGTCGGACACTGCGAAAATCAGGCGGCTGTACGCGGCCGTTGCCCCCGGTCTCGGTTCGCCCGCGTGGCGGCTGCGCTGTCTCACGCTGCTTTTCAATGACACCGAATCCGGAGCGGTTCACCGGTGGTGCCGCATTGCGTGCATCCGGTGAGTTACCACCCTTGTCAGGACGGTAGTCGTCGAACGTGGCCACGCGGTTGCCTATCCGGTCGTTGCCACCCTGGCCATTGCGGCCGCCCTGCCTGCCGCCGTTGTCGAGGGTCCCTGGTCCGCGGTTGTCGCCGTCGCGCCGCCCATCATCCCCGCCTCGTGGATTGACGATTGGGCCGCGGCGATCATCGTCACGCCGGCCGTTCCGGTCCACATAACGATCGCGTCCGCGATCGTGTCGCTCGAAGGTGACGTCGCGGCGCACGTACCGGTGACGGCGATCGAGATTGATGTAGTTCACCCGGCGCGAGAAGATGTTGACGTTGATGTTGACCACTCGATAGCGCGGACTCACGTAGACCGGCGAGATGTAGATGTAGCGGCGCGCATTGTGGCGCCATCCACCGCCGTACCACCCGTCGTAGTAGACGCGGCGACCCCACCAGTCGACGTCGTAGACGAGCCAGGAGCCGATCGGGAAGCCGATGCCGAACGAGAAGTAGCCGGTATGGAACCCGAACCCGAAGATGGGCCGCGCGTAGACGACGTACGGATCGTACGTGGGCACGTAGATCACCTGCGGATTGGCCGGCACGATGATGATCCGGTCACGATCCTGGATGACGGTGTGCTCCTGCGTCGACACGAGGTTGCCCTGCTCACGAGCCATCTCGCGCAGCCGTTGAACCGCTTCCATCACGTCGCCCGACTGCGACGCGTACGCCTGGCCGAGTGCTGTGGCCCAGTCGTCCTGGGTGGCCAGCATGTTCAGCACGGGCGGGTAGTGCGCGACCGATTTGACGCTGATGTCCCAGCCCTGGTCATCGATGTTCCTCGTGCCGCGCTCGCGAACGTATTGTGCCGCGATCGCGACCTGGTCGGGGAACGTCGCCGCGACGAGGATCTGCGCGAGGAGCGCATCGGGGTACAGCGCCACCGGCGCCACCAGGTTGTCCAGCTCTTCCGCCGAATAGACGACCGTCCGATACGGCTGCGGATCCTGCGCCAGAGTTGCGCACGCGGGCAGCAGGAGAAGAGCGCCAAGCAGGGACGAGCGAGACAGAATGTTCTTCATGTGAACGCCTCGATGTTCGAGACTTGTGACATGGTACATGCTTGCCATCAGTAATGGCATTCCATGTGCCGCGCCATCAGGCCCACCGATTCCCGATGCGGCATCTCGCAACCTTTCGTTTATCGCATTGCCACGCATGATGATGCGAGGCCGATCGGCCTGACGAGTCCGGCGTAAGTCACCATTTTTTCGTCCGGGCACCGATTGACGTCCCAATTCCGGGACGACGCGCTGTCCTCGGACAGGTGCAGTCGGCTGGATGGAAATGCGAGCGGTCAAGGGCTTGCGTTGCGCGCTCCAGACGGCCGAGGCTAAGCTGGATCAGACGATGAGCTACCGAACCGCCCGCACCGCGCTCGCGTTGTTCGCCTTGATCGGCTGTGAGGCATGGCCTGCCCCGTCGCCCATGACGCAGGCTGCCCACGAGGCCGACCATGCGCAGTGGCGTGCGGCCCGGAGGAATGGACTCGTCAGGCCGGGGTCAGGAGCCGTGACCTGGATTGGGTTGTGGGACCTGCCGGTTGGGGAGTTCCGTATCGGTGCAGACTCCGGGCCTCCCATGGTGCTCGCGGGAAGTCATGTGCCGCGCGAGGTGGGAACGATCGCCCGCACCGATACCTCGCTTCGCTTTACGCCGGCCAGAAACGCCCATCCGACGCTTGGCGACAGCACCCGCATAACGACCACGATCGATCTGGTGAGCGATCGATCGCGTGGAAGTACCGTGATCGCCGTCGGCTCCGTGCGCTTCCGGGTGCATGGTGAACCCGGCACGGACCGACTGTGGATTCGGGCCTGGGACGAGAATCATCCGCGAATTGCGACGTTTCAGCTTCCCGAGACGTTTCCTGTGTCCGCCGAGTGGCGGGTGGCGGCGCGGTTCGACTCGTTCGCGGTCGCTCGGGACTTCCAGGTCGCGGACGTCGCCGACGGTACACAGGCGTACCACTCGCCCGGAGAGCTGGTCTTCCGCGTCGCTGGACACGAGCACCGGCTTGCGGTTTCCGCCGACGCGGGGAGCCGCGACTACTTCATCATGCTGTGGGACTCGACGGCGACGAGTTCCACGTATGGGGCGGGTCGGTACCTGCGCGTTCCCCTCGCCGACTCGACCGGATGGACCGTCATCGACTTCAACCGGACCTACAATCCGCCCTGCGCCTTCACGGCGTTCTCAACCTGTGCGTTCCCACCGCCGGAGAACCGTCTTCGCTTCGCGATCACCGCCGGAGAAAAGCGCGTCCCCTGACGTTTCGCGTCCGCGCGCTCGTCAGGCACTCACCGGGGATGGCGACAGCCCGCGATACGAGGGGTCGAGCCGCCTCCTGAACTGGTGCCGCACGAGCAGGAGGCTCACCGCGAGCTGCACGGCGACGGTGGCCACGGAAAGCAGCCAGATGTGCCGGATCTGGAATCCCGGGCGCGTCGACAGCCACACGGCGGGAACCGCGAACGTCACGATGCGAGTGGCGCTGCTGATCACTGATGGAATGGTGTTGCCCAGCGCCTGGAACATCCCCGAGCACGTGAAGATCACGCCCGATGCCACGAAGTTGAACGAGATGATGTGGAGGAAGCCCGTGGCGATGGCAATCACCGCGGCGTCCTTCGTGAAGAAGCCGACCATCCGCTCGGCCTCGAACTGAATCACTACCGTGAGCAGGAGCATGAGGCTCGTACCGAGGATCACCGCCGTGGCAAACGTCTTGCGCGTGCGGTCGTGCAAGCCGGCGCCGAAGTTCTGTCCCGCTATGGGAGCGGCCGCGAAGGCCACGGCCATCGCCGGGAGGAACACCGCCTGCATGACGCGACCACCGATGCCGAACCCGGCCTGGGCCTCGGCGCCGAACCCGCGGATGGTCCAGTAGACGACGGCCATGTAGACGAACATCAGCGCGAACTCGCCGCCGGCAGGAAGGCCGATCCTCAGGACGCGCTTCCAGGCGTCCATGCGCGGACGGAACATCGCGGCATCGAAGCCAACGAACTTCTCGAGCCGCTCGAAGTACACGAACATCATCACGACGCCTGCCACGACTGCAATGGAGCTCGCCAGTCCGGCTCCCGCGACTCCCATCGGACGGCCAGTGCCCACGCCGGCGATGAGCACCGGTGCCAGGATCGCGTTCAGCAGCACGGTGAGCACCTGCACGACCATCGTCGGCTTTGCGATGCCTGTGCCACGGAGCGCTGATCCCATCGACACGAGCGCGAACTGCAGCGCCATTCCGGGCGTGAACCAGCGCAGATACGTCATTCCGGCTTCGACCGTCGCGGCGTCGGCACTGATCGTTCCCAGATACCACCGGGAGAGCCCGAATCCACCACCGAGGGTCAGGACTGCCAGGAGGGCGGCCATCAGCAGGCTCTGGTTGTAGATCAGGTTCGCATCGTCGCGGTCTTTTCGTCCGCTCGCATGCGACACCAGCACCATCGTTCCCACGCCGAGGATTTGCGTCAGCGCGATTACGACGAACTGCACGTTACCGGCCGCGGAAACGCCGGCGATCGCCGTGCCGCCCAGCCGCGCCACGAAGTACAGGTCGACGAGGTAGTAGAGCGTCTGGAAAACCATGCCGGCCGCGATCGGCGCGGCCAGGCGCGCGATATGTCCCGCGATCGGCCCCTTGGTCAGGTCGTGCATGTGAACCGGTCAGTTGTAACGAGGCGAAACGAACGGACTTCGGTCAGCAGGAAGGATAAGCGGGATCCGGTCCGGCAATAGCCGGCCGGTCCTTCCGCACGGCGAGTGCCCACATCACATCGAAGACAAATCGTCCCAGGCGGGCTGAGTGCTCGTAGTCGATGTATTGCGGCTCGTCCGTGACCTGGTGGTAGTCCTGCGTGTATCCGAGTGACAGGTACACGACCGGAACGTTCTTCCGCACGTAGTTCACCTGGTCGCTCCGGCAGAATCGGTTCATCGGATTCGCGGTCACGTCCCATGACCGGTCGATCGCCATGACCTCGGCGCGAACGGCGTTGACGGAGTCGATGACATCCCCGAACTCCCGCGACAGCCGGCGTGCGCCCAGCACCTGGACGGAGGAAGGCCCGCCGTATTTCACCTCGGTGACCCGGCCCTTCCCAACCATGTCCATGTTGTGTGCGGCAACGATGTTCTCCAGCGGCACGGTGGGGTGATCGACAAACCAGCGTGACCCGCGCAGCCCGCCTTCTTCGCCCTGATGCGAGATGAAGATGATGGAACGGGCCGGCTTCTCCCTGGCGAACCGCTCAGCGATCTCCAGCATCAGCACAGTCCCCGAGCCATCGTCGTCGGCGCCGTTCATGATCGAGTCGCGTCGCGGGGGGCGAATGCTGCGAGCGTGCGCGATGATCGAATCGATGCGCCGCTGCTGATCAGGCGTCGGGATGCACGCGGGATCGTTGGAGCCCTGTCGGCGCGTCACCGTATTGACTGCTCGAAGGGAATCGTGGTCGTAGGAAGCCGTCGTGAAGCCCGTATGGTCGTTATGCGCGCCCACCAGGACGTATTCGTTCGCCCGTGCCGGATCGGAACCGGGAAGAACGGCGATGACGTTGCGGGCGGGAATTGCCCCGAGGCGCCAGGAATCATTCCAGTCGCCGGACACCGGGCGTCCCGCGTCACCAACGGTCAGTTCGCCGAGTGAACGTCCGAAGAGCCGGTTGGCGGCCGCAGCGGTGATGATGGCGGCGGGAGGATCGACTCGAGGACCCGGCGCGGTGGCCGGGGCCAGGCCCATGCGGGTCGCAAAGGCGCCGCGAACCGTCGTCGCAGACGTCGCCTCCAGCCCGATGAACACCATGCCCACCGCGCCCGCCATGGTGGCGCGCGAGTCCATGGTGTCAGCGGCGGCGCCACCACGACCGCCGCCTCGACCACCACCTCGCCCTCCGCGACCGGCCCGCCCAGCGTCAGCAATCACTGCCGCCGCCGCACCGAACCGATCCGGCACCAGGTCACAGCGCTGCGGCGCCGCGCCGGCCCGTCCGGTGCCGCCACCGGCGGCCATGGGTCCGCCAACGAAGACCGCAACGCGACCGCGAAAACGCTCCGGATCCAGTTGAACGGTGTCGTTCCATCGGCCGGCAAACACGGTCGGCGCGTTGGAGAACTCGGCACGGCCACCGATCGCGTTGGCGACCGGGGTCGCGGGAATCCAGTCGGTGCCGCCGGCGAGCGGCTGCCCAGCCAGCACCAGGCGCGACTTTGCACGGTCGTATCCTGTTGGTCCCCAGGGGAGGTCCTGGTACCAGGTGTCGTTGTCGCCCGCCGGCTTCAACCCCAGTCTCGCGAACTCGCGGGCGATGTAATCCGTGCCCTTCACGTTTCCGGCTTCGCCAATGCGCCGACCCTGCATGGAATCGTCAGCGAACTGATAGAGCCGCGTCCGGAGGTCGTTGGCCGTGATGTCAGCGGTTGTCGGGCGCGGAGCCCACTTCAGCGGTCCCTCCTCGGGCCAGACTGGACGACTCGCCTGCGCCGGAAGGATGTTGGGCAGCAGGAGGGAGAGGCAGACGAGCATTCCAGCGCGGAGAAGGCGCGAGCACTGAAGGGTCATGTGAAGAGCCAGGAAGAGTTGGCGGAAAGAGAAACGGAATGAAGCTGAACGAGAGGCGCAAGCGTGCTCGCCTGACCAATCAACGCACCCGCGAGGCCTCACGTTCGTTCCACCAGCCGGTCGATAAGGAAGCTCGTCTGCTCGAGCGCCTCGCCCGTGAACGGACCCAGGAATCCCTGTACTTCATGGAACATGGCGCGGAACCGATCGCGGTCGCCGCTCGCCAGGATGTCCGCCACTTCACGGGCGGCGTCGAGGTACGTCGCGGTGACGCCCGGCGTGGCGGGGTTCTTCATCTCGATCGGACCGTAGAGATCAGCCGACTGCGCGAAGTGCCTCGCTCCCATGTACAGCTCCATCAGGTACGCCGGCGAGGTGAACCGCAGCGACTCGGCCAGCGGCGCGCCAAGCCGCGCCAACGTGAGGCCATGGACCTGTGTCTGGAAGTGCGTGAGTACCTGCACCGTGGCCATCATCCGGTCATGATGCTCAGGTGTTGCTTCGACCACCGCCAACCCGCGAGCCGTGAACATCGCCGACACCCACTGCGCCCAGTGGTCGCCGCGTCCGCGACAGACCACGACGCGTTGGCCCTGCAGCGAGTGCACCGAGGGCCCGAACATCGGGTGAGTGCCAACGACGCCCGCCCGCGTCGAACCGAGCATGGCGCGCATCGGTTCGGACTTCACGCTGGTGACGTCCATCAGCAGTGAATCGGGTCGAAGTCGCGGACCGACCTCACGGATCACCTGCTCGGTAGCGTCGATCGGGACGCTGATCACCGTGACGTCCGCCACCTCGGCGGCATCACCAGGTGAGAGGTCCGTCTCCAGGTCGGTGACCAGGACGCTGTGACCGAGGTCGCCGAACATGCGAGCGAGCAGCGTTCCCATCGCGCCGCGGCCTCCGACGACAGCAATGGTGAGCGATTGCGTCTCGTAAGGCAGTTCCGTGCGAAGCGCCGCCTGATGATCGCGGCTGGCCCGCAGCAGGACACGGAACAGGGCCTCCATCTCGCCTTTCGGCAGACCCATCTCCTCAGCCCGCCGCGCTCGATCCTCGAGGATCTCCCGCTCGCGATGCGGATCGCGGATGCGGAGGTGGTGCTGTCGCTTGTAGGCGGCGATCTCCGATACGACCGACATGCGACGCGCGGCAAGCTGCAGCAGCTCATGGTCGAGCGCATCGACCATGGCGCGCAGCAGCGGTAGCGGTCGGGGGGCGGCAGGCTCACTCGACATCCCGACAACGTAGCGCGATGTCGAGTGGCCGCGAGGCCGTATGCTCTACCGGCCGGTTGCCTTCTTCCCGATGTCAACCGCGCGGAATCCTGCCTCACCCCAGCTGATGATGAAGACGCTGAAGCCCTGCTGGATGCGCTTCTCGATGTCGTTCGCGGTCGCGGGGTATCCGCAGGGGACGTTGAACTCCTTGCAGGCAGCAAGGACCTGCTGGATCGCACCCTCCCATCCCTGCTCATCGAACACCCGCTGGCCGTTGGCGTCAGTCGACGTGAAGACGCCGCGAAGAGTCCCGGCACCGGGGAACAGGACTCCGATGCCCTTGACCGCGGCGATTTCACGGACATTCGCGAGACCTTCCTTGCTTTCGACGATGGTGAAGTTCACCAGCTCGCCGTTCGGGTTGAGCGGCCACACGTCCGCCTTCTGGCGGTACTCGCTTTCGCTCATGCCCCACACCGATGGAGCGTTTCCGACGTCGTCAGAACGCGTCCCGCCCTGGGAAGCGAATCGCATCGCGGCGATTCCCTTCCTTGCTTCGTCGGCCGACTTGACGTCGACGAGAACAATGCCGGTAACTCCGAGGTTGAGCTGCCTGGCGATTCGCTGCACGGCGAGCGCCGGGTCAGGGGCGATCTCGTGCGTCTTCACGAACAGCGGCTGATGGAGACGTTTCATGGGGGACGCCTTCAATGTCCCGCCCTCGGCCATCCCCTTCATGAATTCCGCGAAGGGCGCAAAGCCGCGATCGAAGTCGCCCTCCATGCTGCCGTCGAACATGTAGTCCGCCGACTCGTTGGCGAGCGCCTCCTGAGCCAGTTGCGCCGGTGTCTTTGGCGGTGGCGCGTCAGCGGGCACGGCGCCGCCGCGTCCGGGGCGACGGTTGGCGGGAGCATACAGACCAAACACCGCCTTCTTCTGCGCGAGCAGGTCCACCACGGGATTGAGGTGGCGGGGAGCTTGAACCATCGCGGCGCTGCTGACCGTGAGTGCAGCGAGAGTCAGAATCCAGCGAGTGCGCACGAGTCAGACCTCAGTTCGAAAAGGTTGGAGCGGCGAGTCTATATGCGGTCAGATCAGGCAACAGGCAACAGGCGTCAAGACAAGAGGCTTCAGGCTTCAGGGTTCAGGCTTCAGGACCGGGGAAGCTATTCGGGCTTCGCCGAAGCCGACTGTTTCTGAACGGATGTGCTCTCAGCGCGAAGGCGAGTGCTCTCGACCATGACCGCCTGCCGTGCATTCACTCTGGCGAGATCGTCCAGGGCCGCGTCCAGCATCAGGAGTTCATCGGCCGACGTCGCCGGGTAGGCCGCGTTCTCGTCGACGTCACCGCCCCGTCGTTCCGACGCGATCCGGGGATAGCCTATCACTCGGATCGCGGGGGAGGTAAATCGTCCGGTGCCTCGCGATCACCGGTCGGCCCCTGGCGCCACGCGATCGATCCCGTGTCAGGGTTATGGTGATTGCGCTTTCGCGTGATTGGGTCACGACTGTTACCAATGTACTGGCTCCACCTATGCCCCAGGTGCGAGCCGTTTCCTGATCTCATCCGGAGGTCCCATGTTCAGACCCGGTCATCCAACCGGTGGCGCCACCAGGACCCGCGTGGTGCTGCTCCGTCGGGTGGCGCAAAGCGCCGGCACCCTTGCCGCCGCAGCCGCCCTGGTTTTCATCATCTCCCCGCCGGCAGCGGCGCAAGCCACGGGCCGGATAGCCGGCGTGGTAACCGACTCCGCCACCGATCGCCCCGTGAGCGACGTCCAGGTCGTCGTGGTGGGCACCCGCATTGGCGGAGTCACCGATTCGCAGGGCCGTTACACCATCGCCGGAGCGCCGGCTGGCACGCGCTCGATCGAAGCGCGGCGCATCGGATACCGGGTGGGCCGGGTCACCAACGTGAATGTGCAGGACGGCGGAACGGTGACCGTGGACATCAAGATCGTCGCCATCGCGCTCACGTTGCAGGCGGTCGTCACCACCGGCGTTGTGGATCCCACCTCAGGGACGCGCGTTCCGTTTACCGTCGGACGCATCGAGGTCGAGAACATCCCGGTGCCGTCAGCGAATGCCATCGAGTCGATTCAGGGGAAGGTGGCGGCCGTGACGATCGTTCCGCCGGGGCAACCAGGCAGCGGGACGAACATCCTGTTGCGATCTCCGACGAGCATCAACAAGTCCAACGCGCCCCTCGTGGTAGTGGACGGCGTCATCCAGAGCACGGCGTTCGGCGCCGCCAGTGCGGATCTCGAGTCGCTGGACATCGAGAGCGTCGAGATCGTGAAGGGGGCGGCGGCGGCTTCGCTCTATGGTTCGCGCGCGCAGTCGGGCGTGATTCAGATCCGCACCAGGCGTGGATCGAACCTGGCCAGCGGAGCGACACGATTCACCGCGCGGACTGAGTGGGGCAACAATGGCCTGGCCGGGAAGATCGACTGGGCGCGTTACCACTACTACCAGGTGAACGAGAACGGAGAATACGTGGACCCGCAGGGCGCCGTCGTGCCGCGAACGGAGCGCGTCGCCAAACCGGCGTACACCCGGTTCCAGGACGTAACGTATCGAGATCCAATCTACGATCAGGTGGTGCGCTTCTTCGATCCCGGGCAGTTCTCGAAGAATTCCTTCAATGTCGCGCAGAACTCGGGGCGCACGAACTGGTTCCTCTCCCTCGTGAATTCGCGCGAAGATGGCGTCGTCCTCGGCAGCGGCCAGTACAACCAGAATGACGTGCGACTCAACCTCGATCACCTCGCGAGCGGTGTGCTGAGCTTCTCCTTCAGCGGTTATCACAGCAAGTCGGACCGGAACGAGTTGTACGGCGACACGTTCTTCGACCTGATCAACCAGGCGCCGGATGTCGACTTGCGTCAGCCCGATCCGGACGGGACGCCCTATGCGTTCCAGCTCGATCCCGAAGGACGCGAGGAAAACCCGCTGTATGTGCTCGCGACGGAAGACAGCAAGCGCCATCGCGCCCGGACGCAGGGGAGTCTGCAGGCGAAGTACGCGCCGTTCCGCTGGCTCACGTTCGACGGGAACCTGAGCTACGACCGTTCCGATCGTCGCAACGACTTCTTCCTCGACCAGGGAATCAAAACTGAAGGATTTGCGCAGGGCGGCCTCGGAGAGATCGAGCAGACGACGGGAACCACCACCGCCACGAACGCTTCGATCAGCGCGAACCTGCTCGGTTATTGGCGCGGGTTCACGGCGCGGTCCACATTCCGCGCCCTGATGGAGTCGGAGGACAACGAGGTCACGACGGCGGAGGGATCTGACTTTGCCACGCCGGGCGTGCGCAGCCTGAACAACGCCAGGACGCGCTTCGTTTCTTCATCGCTCGAGGAAGTCCGGGCGAGCGGATACTTCGTGAGCGGCGGCGTGGATTACGAGGGTCGGTACATCGCCGATCTCCTCATCCGGCGTGACGGGAGCTCGCTCTTCGGTCCCGAGGAGCGCTGGAATTCGTACTATCGCTTCAGCGGCGCCTATCGACTGAGCGAGGAGCCCTGGTGGCGCTGGCGCGATCTGAACGAGTTCAAGCTCCGTTTCTCGCGCGGAACCGCTGGTGGACGTCCCAGCTTCAATGACCAGTACGAGACCTTCGCCTTCAACACCGCCGGCGGCGTGCTGAAGCAGAATCTTGGCAACCGGTTCCTGAAGCCGGAACGCACGACCGAGACGGAGATCGGCATGGACGCCATCTTTCGTGACCGGTTCTCACTCCAGATCTCCCGGGCGGAGACGAAGTCGGTCGACCAGTTGATCCAGATCCCGCTCCCGGCGTTCTATGGCTTCTCGTCGCAGTGGCAAAACGCGGGAACGGTCGAAGGCAACACGCTGGAGGGAACGCTCGAGGCGCAGCTCGTGAGCCGGGCGAATCTCTCGTGGCGGGTTGGCCTCGTCGCGGATCGGTCGCGCCACAAGATCACCGAGTTCAACCGGCCCTGCTTCTCGACGCAGACCATCGCGTTCCGCTGCGCCGGTGTATCGTTAGGCGCGATGTACGGATTCTCGTTCCTCAAGCGGGTCGAGGACCTGCCGGCGGCCGCGCAGGCTCGGGCCAACGAGTTCGACGTGAACGACGAAGGCCTGCTGGTGTGGGTCGGACTCGATGCCACCGGCCAGCCGAAGCAATACACACAAGGCGAGGTTGCCACGGGCGGGTGGAACAGCTCGACCACGATCGGGACGGGCACCTACGGATGGGGCATGCCGATCAAGTTGCGCGATTCGACCGGCAGCGACGCCGTGGTGCGGATCGGCGACGGCAATCCGGACTTCCACTGGGGCGTTTCCAACAGCGTCAGCTGGGGCAACTTCGACCTCTACGGGCTGGTCGACGCGCAGGTCGGTGGACAGAACTACAACCAGACCAACCAGCGCATGTACCAGTGGGCCAAGAGCGCCGACGTCGACCAGGTGGGCAAACCGCAGGAGCTCAAGAAGCCGATCGAGTACTACATCGCGCTGTATGCGGCAAACGACCCGACCGACTACTTCGTCGAAGACGCAAGCTTCGTGAAGTTGCGAGAGGTATCGCTCCGCTACCGGATCGGTGGCCGGGCCCTCTCATGGTTCTCGCGCTTCGGTGCGACCGGGGCATCGATCTCACTGATCGGCCGAAACCTGATGACCTTCACGGACTACAAGGGCTACGACCCGGAGGTCGGTGGCACGCTGGTCCGCCTCGACAGCTTCGACTACCCCCGCTACCGGACATTCACCGGCAGCATCGAGTTCATCTTTTGACCCGGGCCAACCAATGCGCAGACTCATTCCCATCCTCGCACTGGCGGTCCTCTCTTGCCAGTCGCTCGAGGTTACCAATCCCAACCTGCCGGACCGCGCCCGCGCGACGCAGCAGCCGACCGCGGCCGAATCCTTCGTCGCGACCTCCTTCCGGACCTGGTGGCCGGTCGGCGGCCACGATGACTACCCGTCCTGGGCGTTCTCGACGATTGCCTGGGAAATCACGTCCGGCTTCGCGGACTTCGGCCAGCTGGAGCTTTCCGCCGAACCACGCGCAGCGTGGAACAACAGCCCGGTCAACGCCCGGAACAACGTGAACGAGAGTCCGTGGCAAGGCATGTACCGTACCATTTCGTCCGTCAACGACGCGCTCATCGCGATCGACGGCGGACTGGTGATCGTCGATTCCACAAGAACGGCGCGGACAAAGGCGGTGGGCAAGTTCATCCAGGGAATCTCGCACGGATATCTGGGACTCTACTTCGATCGAGCGTTTGTCGTCGACGAGAAGCTCGATCTCGACACGATCACCGTTCCGACCTTCCGACCGTATCCAGAGGTGATTGACGAGGCGATCAAGCAGCTCGATTCGGCCATAGCTGTCGCACAGCGCACGAACTTCACGCTCCCGGTCGATTCGTGGCTGTATGTGGCCATGACTCGCGATCAGTTCATCCAGCTCGCCAACTCCTTCGTCGCCCAGCTACTGGTGTACTCGGCACGCACGAGAGCCGAGCGCGCTGCCGTGAACTGGACCGAAGTGATCCGGCGCGTGGACCTGGGGATAAAGACTGACTTCACGCCAGTGGCGCAGGTGGACATCCTCTGGGATGACTGGAAGCGGCTCGTCGCGCGAGTTCGTACCGCATCGAGACCCAGTGATTTTGGACGACCGGCGTACTGGACCCTCGGGCCCGCAGACTCGGCAAACGGCTTCGTCAACTGGGTGAACACACCGGTGGACAGCCGCGTCGCGTTCCAGATACGCACCAAGGACCGGCGCATCCAGGGGAGCGGCGGACCATCCACGCCCGGGACCTATGTCGGCTACAACCTGAACAACATCTTCACCGCGAGCCGCGGTACGTATCGGTTCTCTCATTACTACTTCCTGCGATACGGCACGGGGACGTCGTGGCAGTCCGGCCCCCAGCCGGCGATGCTCGTTTCCGAAATGGACCTGCTCAAGGCGGAAGCGTTGGTCCGACTTGGTCGCGCCGCCGAGGCTGTGCCCCTCATCAACAAAACACGCGTGGCGAACGGGCAGCTGCCGCTCGTGACCATCGACGGTCCGCCTGACGAGCCAGGCTGCGTGCCGAGGAAGCTCAACGGGCAGTGCGGCAGCCTGTGGGACGCGCTTCGCTACGAGAAGAGAATGGAGGGTCTGGGCGTCAGTGGCGTCATCGCGTACTTCGATGCCCGCGGCTGGCAGACGCTTCCGGAGAACAGCATCCTGCAACTGCCGGTGCCGGGCGCAGAGCTGGCGACGCTGCTCATGCCTAACTACACGTTCGGCGGGCCGGGTGGAGAATCCAGTGCACTCGCGCCCGATCCGGAACGTTGCCCGGTAGCGCTGGCGCGCTGTCCATAGCGCTCTGGCTCGCTGCGGATACAACGGCGCCCCGGGAGCATCGGGGCGCCGTTGTATTTCCAGGACTCGACCGGTGCGTGGATGATGCGCCGGGTGCCTACCGAGGCATCGCGATGGAATCGGCGATGAAGCGGTACAGGCTCTTCATCTCGGCGAGGGTCAGCGGTGTCGGCCCCATGGCGGATCCCAACTGGCCGTAACGGATCTTGTGCTGGGCTTCGTTGGGCTTGCCGCGGAGAAATGCGCCGAGGGACAGCCCCTCGAGTAACCGCGCCTTCCCCGTGGAACCGTGGCAGAACTCGCACTTGGTTGCGTAAATCGTCGCTCCCTCGCTGGCGCTGCCGTCCTTGCCGAGGTTGGAGAACGTGATGCTGCCCGTCGGATACACTCCCGTGACCGACATGTCGTACAGGGATGTCACGTCGAACGCACCCGCTTTCAGGAAGCGCACGAGGTCCCAGATCTGCGCATCGCTCATGATGGCGCCATAGTCCGGCATCTGGTCGCCAACGGTTGGATTCGTCGCCGGGTTGTACGTCGACAAGTCGACGGATGGGGAGCGCCGGGTCGCCCCCGTCCCGGTCTTGATCGCGGCGAACAGTTGTTCGGCGGTCTTCGTCCGGCTGAGTGACACCAGGTTCACGCTCGAAATATTCGGCCGCGACGCACTTGGCTTGCGGTTGATATAGAAGCCGGCGTTCCCCAGCTGGTCCCAGCCATGGCACTGCTTGCAGCGGAAGAAGTCGCCCTTCGCGTTGAACGTGGCGATGAGCGGATCGGCCTGGTTGAAGCCGGTGCTCGCGTTCCAGAAAAGGTCATATGAGATGCCGCCTCTGGTGGCATCCGCGACATCGTAGGGGGAGCGGTTCGGTGCCGTCGAGTCGCCATTGCACGCAAGGAGGACGGAGACGGCGAGCAGGCCGGATATTCGGGCACGCTGTTGGGTCCACATAGGAGTTCTCTCCGGTCGTGAGACAGGGTCGCACGGTCGTCAGGGGATCCTCAGGAGGTGATTTTCGAGTATCTGTGGAGGCGACTGACCAGGTCAGCCCTTGATCGGCTGATCTGCTGTCGGCAGGACCCCTATGGAATCGAAGGGGGTTCCCTGAGGCACACGCGGTTCGAGCAGTCCGTGTAGACCCTCGATGGCGATGGGCACGCGACTCCAGGAGTGGATGTAGGGTTGCCCCCGACGGGCGCTCGAGCAATTACCGCTACGTTGTACGGGTTTCCGGTAATCCTTATCCGGAAAACCACCATAGCGGGGACCCCACGCTTTGACGGGAGTTGAAGTCACCCTACATCGCGTCGGACTTGACCTCACTCAGAGTTCGCGGCGTGATGCAGGAATTCCGGCAGGTGATTGCGAAATACCGACCTCCAACACGGATGGACGCGCATGACAAAGGCTTCGTGGAAACCGGGGATGGCGATTTTGAGCCTCGCGCTGGTGCTGGGCGCATGCAGCGACAAGATCGTCTACAAGGACCTTCCCGATTTTGTCGCCCCGCCGGAGGGCGCCGAGGGCTTCCTCGGATTCTCCGACGTGACCGGGAAGCGGACTACCTGTGGCAACTGCCACTCCGGGAAGCAGGCGCAGTGGGAGGGCACCGCGCACTCGCACGCGTGGGAGACGCTCGCCAACAGCGGCGCCACCGCCAAGCTCTGCGAGGGATGCCACACCGTCTCATCGTTAGGCAACCACTCCACCGGCCCTAACGCTGGCTACGGAGCCACCCAGAGCCCGAGATACCAGGACGTCCAGTGCGAGTCCTGCCACGGTCCAGGCCTGACTCACGTCACGAACCCGGACATCCAGACCAACAAGCCGCTCGCCTCCATAGCTGTTGGCGCGACTCTGACCAACGGCTGCGGAGAGTGTCACTCGGGCGCGCACCAACCGTTCGCCGAGCAGTGGGCGTCTTCACGTCATGCGAATGCGCCCGGCACGCGCGGCACCAACGCCAGCTGCTGGTCGTGCCACGATGCGAAGAAGGTGCTCGAGTCCTGGGGCGTCAATACCAACTACATCGAGGCGGCAGACGCCAACTCGCATCTGCCCGTCGTTTGCACGATCTGCCACGATCCGCATAACGCCAAGAACCCGAAACAGCTGCGGTTCCCGATCGACGTTCCTGATGTCGAGACGAACCTCTGCATGAAGTGCCACCACAAGCGTGCCGAACCCGAGGTCAATTCCTTCCGCGGTCCGCATTCTCCGCAGGGACCGATACTCCTGGG
>Ga0209108_10000098_pt1 | contig 40016 bp, 32 predicted proteins | sample Rifsed10ft1_FD_184003 | JGI IMG/M metagenome (GOLD analysis project Ga0209108, IMG submission 184003) | Soil microbial communities from Rifle, Colorado, USA - sediment 10ft 1 (version 2) | ecosystem: Environmental > Terrestrial > Deep subsurface > Rock core/Sediment | place: Rifle, Colorado...
GTCCGTCCTCGGGTGGCGCACGCCCGCCGCTCGCCCCGATCCAATCGCGGAAAACTCCCCTGAAGTGAACCGCGGCGGGCTCTCCTATGTCTCGGTGACAAGCCCGAGGTCTCTCGCCACTCGCTTTCAAGGTCGGTTGTTGTCGTTATGGAGAACTCCGGGCAGTTCGGTAGCATCGCCCGTTTGCTGGCGCGCATAAAAAGAGAGCACGGAATCTCCCTGGCAAAGTTGCCGGAAGCGGACGAGTTTGCCCACCGACTCCGGCAGCGCCATACGCTGGCTGTGCTCAACGACGAGGATCCCCTGGCGTTCGAGAAGCTTCGAGCGGGAGAGGCGCGCCAGGGCGCTCAAACACTCCTCGCTATGGCGGTAGGGCGGGTCCAGAAAACAGATTTCAAATTTTTCGCCGGCACGTTCGAGCTGGGCCAGTGCCCGAAGCACCGGCATCCTCCGAACCTCCCAATCGAGGAGCAGGCGGAGAGAAAGAGCGTTCTGGCGAATCAGGGCGGCGGCCCGGCGGTTGGACTCGACAAAGACGACGCGGCGAGCGCCACGGCTGCCCGCCTCCAGTCCTACCGCGCCGCTACCGGCGTAGCAATCAAGAAACGCGCAGTGGTTCACCCGGCTCGCCAGGACGTCAAACAACGTTTCTCGCAGCCGATCGCTCGTCGGCCGCAAATCCAGCCCTGGCAGAGTCCGAAGGCGTCGCCCGCGCAATGTGCCGGCAATGATGCGCATGGCTCGAAAAGTCGTGTCCTTGCGCGCGCAACTCTAACGGGCGCGCCGGCGCGGAAGCAACTCTTTTGCTTGTGGTGAGCTTGCCGAACCAGCGGAAGGCTCAGGCAAACGCGCAGCCGACGATCATCGACCGGTCGCCCGAAACCGAGCGGTAAGCTCGACGGAGACGAACCCGCATCTGGGGAAGGACCGGAACATGCAATTCGACCTGAAACTGTTCGGGCAAGTCCGTTTCACGCTCGAATTGCAGTTTCAGACCGCCATAACTCAAGTCCAGCACGCGAGCGACCCGCACGTGGCCTTCCACGACCACAACATAGGCGCGGGCGTCCACAAGCGAGATGCGTTGATGCTGCCGATTGTCCGAGACACTGACCACCCGCAGGCGGACGCCTTCCTCGGGAGACGCGGCCAAAGGGTGACCGGCAGGAACGAAAGTCGCGGAAGAGAGGCGCCCGCGAGCCAGGGCAAGAAGCTCGCCAGCGCTCGTGCCTTCGGACGGGCCGCTGGCCGAGCCAAGCTGCAGGCCAGCGAAGAATTCGGGGTCGCTCGCAAACGCCTCCCTCAGGCGAGCACGCAGGCGCGCCTCCAGGCCGGCCAGCCGGCTGCTTTTGACCTCGGGTGTGATGAGAGCAATTTCATCTCCGCTGATGCGGAAGGCAAGATCCGACTGGCGCATCCAGGAAGTCAAAGCCGCCGCCGCTTCCCCCAGCAACCGATCGCCCTCGCTGCGACCGCGCGCTTCGTTGACGGCGCGGAGGTCACGGAAAAACATCACGACCAATGCCAGGCTCGTGCCGTAGCGACGGTGGCGCGCCAACTCCCGTTCCAGAAGGTCCTCAAACAGCCGCCGGGAAAGCAGTCCGGTGAGGGGATCATAGACGACCTCACCGGTGAGGTCGGGGCTGATGGCAGCAGCGCTGGCGGAAGGCGACCCGGCTTCCGGGGGAGACGCGCGGGGCTCTTTCCCGGTAGCCGAGGTTGGGAAGACCCAACGAAAGGGATTTTCCGGTTCGGTTGCCATCGGCGGTTCCGTATCATGTTAGCCGCGTCCCCTTGGCAAGTCAATTTCAACTCAAATTTGGAGGAATCGGTCGGGAACTCCGCCCCGGCCAAAGATAGGAGCGAGGGTCCCGGCATGCGGAGGGTAAGGGAGCTGACGGCAGCGGCTACCGGGCGATTTGCCGGAGGAACTGTTGGACCCGTTCCGGATAGACAGTCAGGTTGCGGCGGGTGTACTGCACCAATCCTTGAGTGCATGGCTCACCTAAGAGCGTGGTGACCATATCCAGTGAACTGCGGAGATTCACCGGCGCCACGAGGGAGGCGGGTGATGACCACTCGGTGTCCTGGAGAGGGAGCACTAGGCTTCCCCGGGCGGGTATGTTATTTTGGGCTTCCCGGTAGCGTGCGATGCAGGGCCTGCCCCGCCGCACACCGCGGCAGGCCGTTGCTCCGGCCGTCTGGACAGAAGCATGGACCGACCTCGCTCCAATCCCAGTGTCCGCATCATTGCTGTCGGCATGATTCTGATGTTCTGCTACTACGCGAGCTCGGTGATCCTCACCCTGCTGGTGTCGATCCTCGCCGCCTTCGTCCTCGATCCGGTGGTCAATTTGATGGAGAGGGGGCGCATGCCGCGGGCACTTTCTGCCTTGCTGGTTCTGCTGGCAGCCATGCTGATCCTTTCCTTGCTTGGCTATCTGTTTGTGGATCGTGTGGACCAGTTCGCCGGTGACTGGCCGCGATACTCGCGCCTTCTGAAGACGGCCGTCCAGACCGTTCAGGACAGAATTGATCAGCTCGAAAGTCGTTTCCGGGAGATTGTGCCGCGCGGGCGCACCCGCGTCCGCGAAGTGGCTATCGCCGAACCGGTTTCCCTGAGCCGGTTCCTGCTGCGAGGCATAGGCTCCATCTACGGCGTACTCCTCACCGTCGCCTTTATGCCCTTTTTGGTGTTTTTCATGCTTGCCTCGAAGCGTTCGCTCTGGCATCACACCATGGAATTGTTTCCTCTCGAACGGCGCCACCGCGCCAAACAGACGCTGGACGATCTTTCCAAAATGCTGCGCGGCTATGTGATGGGCAACCTCATCGTCATGTTCGTGCTCATTGCGGCGACCTTTGTGTTTTTCTGGCTGATTGATCTGGAATATCCCTTTCTGGCAGCGATCGTCTCCGGTATCGTCAACCTCATTCCTTATCTGGGCGTGCCGCTGGCGCTTTTTCCGCCCTTTCTCCTCGGCGCCGCCAGGTACACCTCGGCTGGCCCGTTCGTCGGGATCGCCCTCGTGCTGATTGCCTTTCATGTGGTGGCGGTGAACCTGCTCGTGCCGAAATTGGTGGGGCCGCGGGTGCGACTGAACGCGCTCGCCGTCACGGTGGCGCTGATGTTCTGGGGCTGGCTGTGGGGCGCTGTGGGCCTGGTCCTGGCCATTCCGATCGCTGCCGGCATCAAAGTCGTTTGCGACCATGTGGACGGCTGGGAACCGGTCGGCCGCTGGCTCGGGCCAACCTAAAGCCGGAGGTGCTGCCAAGCTCGGCGTCGTCTGGCGAACCTTGCGCTACCGCAGCCGGCCAAGTTCTTCCACCAGCGGGGCCAATAAGCCGGCAGTCTGAAACAACGAAATGGCCGCAATGCCGGCAGCGCCGGCATCCAGGCATGACTTCGCATTTTCAACAGTAACCCCACCCAGAGCAAGCACGGGAATCTTTACGGCCTTGACAGCTTCTCGGAGAGCGTCGAGTCCTACCGCCGGGCCATAACCCAGCTTGGATGCTGTCTCAAACACTGGTCCAAAGACGGCAAAATTCGCCCCTTCCTTGGCCGCGCGGGTGATCTCTTCCAAATTGTGGCTGGAGGCGCCGATCAGCAGATCAGGATACTGTTCCCGCACCACGCCCACGGCAACCGATTCTGTTCCCAGATGGACGCCGTCCGCGCCGGCGGCGAGCGCCACATCCAGCCGGTCGTTAACCAGGACCCGCGTGGCACTTCGGCTCGCCCCGATTCCATCGGGGCGGGCCATCGCGACCGCTGCCCGCGCCAATTCCAGAAGCGGCCGGGTGGCCAAATCCTTCTCCCGAATTTGAATGAAATCAACACCAGCGGCAACCGCAGCCCGAATAACCGGCAGCGGGTCGCCGCCCGGGAGCTGTTTCCGATCGGTGATGTAGCAGAGCAACGGCTTAGGTGCGCGATTCAAGTCGAGTCAGCGTGTTCCGGAAGTGGCGGAACTCATAGACGGCGATCCACACGTTGAGCAGCCCGACGCCGGAGATGCCGCCGCGAACGTAATGGTTCAGCAAGTAGCGCACGAGAACGGGATAACGGACCAGAAAGAAATTCTGCTCCCAGAGGGATGTCCAGGGCAGGAGAAGCAGGAAGACGCCCAGCTCCAGGCAAAAGAGAATCAGCAAGAAGAGGAGAAGACGGAGCATGCCGCTCTCAGGCGCGGGGGCGGCTAAGAGCGCTGATCCGATCCGCCACGTCGCGGTAGTCAATGTTCATGGCGTAGACTTCCTGGTAAGACTCGAGCGCCCGGTTCATGTCTCCCGATAGCTCGTAGGCCACGCCCAGATCGTACCGGAGCGCCAGAACCGATTCCGGTTCCAGCCCCGGACTTTCCAGCCCCTTAAGATACCACTTGATGGCAATTTGCGGCATAGCCTTGTCCATGAAGCAGACGGCGAGCTGCACGCAACACTCCATCCGGGAGGCGCCGGACTGACCGCGATTGATATTCTTGAAGGCTTTTTGAAATTCGCTGATGGCCTCTTCGAGCAGGCCCATCTCCTTGTAAGCGATGCCGAGGTTGTAGTGCGTCTCGGCATCCTCGACCTCATCGGTCTCACCCAGTTCGTGGCGGAATTCTTCGAGCACTTCGCTTAGCTGCTCGACCCCGGTGGCGGCGGAAAGCTCTACCGTCCCGCTCTGCGGGGTGGTGGGCGGCTCGGCTGACTCAGGCAGAATCTCGAATTCAGCAGCAAGGTCGGCGAGAAACTGATTGCCATCGTATTCTGCGGCAGTCGGCACAGACGCCACCGGCCCCGTTGCTGGTGAGGCTTCCAAAACCAGCTCGAGGGTTTCAACCTCTCCGGCCGTTCGGGGCTCCTCGCTGGATTCCTCGGCCGCTTCGAGCGATGGCGCCAGCCCTGATTCTTCGAACGGGAGCGCGGCGGCGACTTCGACAGGCTCCTCCTCGGTTGGTTCCGGTTCCGGCTCAGCCGGTGCCGATTCGGTTGCCCCGACAAGTCCGGGCTCTGGCGGCGTCCATTCTGGCTCTTCCGGCGCCTCGGCACCGGGTTCGGTCATAAATGGCTCAGCCGCTTTTGATTTTTTGACTGCCGGGGCTTCTGTTTCCGCGGGCACTGGTTCAGCCGCAACACTGTCGGCAAAAACTGGTTCGGGGGTCCCGACTTGTCGGAACTCGGTTGCAGTGATCTCCTCCGCGACGGGTCGAGGGGAGGTGGGCGCTTCGGCGGCTTCAGCCTGTTCGGCTTCTTGGGCGGCAAGCGCTGAAACCCGAGGTCCGATCGCTTCTGGCGTCGTCTTGGGCGGCGGAGGAGCGGCCGGTGGCTCGGCACGGGCAGTCCCGGCTTGTTGGAGTTCCACCGTGCCGCTTGCGATGTCCTCGAAATCAAACAGGATGGCGGTTTCTTCCGGCTCGAGGCGAGTGATCAAGGTTTCTTCTGGAGACTCAACCGCCCCCGATGCCTTTGCCGCCAGTGCTTTTTCGCGCAGTTCGGACAACATTCGCTCACGGGGAAACTGTTCGGCCAGCTTGTCAATCACGGCCAGGGCTTCGTCCACCAGTCCTTCGCGGATATAAAACTCGACTTCTTCGCAGACCTCGGCGGTATTGAGGCCAGGCGACCCGGGAGGCGGCATCCCAGTGGTGCCGACGATCTTTTCCCACTCCTCGGACAAATCAATTTCGTGAAGGGCCTCAGCCCCATCCTGTCCAGGCTGAGCTTCGATGAGCGCGACCTCGCTTTCGTCCGGGCGACTCCCGGTCCCCTCTGGGCGAGCGGGCTCGGCTACTTCTTCTTCGACCATTGGGGCCAGCTCTGCCTCCGGAAGCCCGATGAGCGGTTCAGAAGGTGGGGCTGCTGGTTGCTTGTGATAGCGGTTGGCTAGCTCGAGAAAACGCTCCGCTTGGCGCGTGGCGCCTCGCTCGGCATAGATGCCTGAGAGCTTGTCAGCATATTCGGCCACGCGGGGCCAGTCACCGGCCCCGAGATAGAGGTCGAGCAATTTTTCCAACGCCGCGGGATGGTTGGGCACCAGTTCGAGAGCGCTTTGCAGAATCTCAATGGCTTTTTGGGGTCGGCCATAGCTGGACATCAAGTCCGCATCGGTCAAGGCGCTGGTCAGGCGTTTGAGCGTGCCCGCGTCCAGTTCATCCTCCGCTTTGCTCTCGACTCCTTGGCCTTCCGCGGGCCGCTGGTCGGCCAGGGTGAACGATTCTTCTTCCATACCGGCCGGTTGCGCCGGGGGCGTAACCGGGTGGGGCCGGTCGCCCATCAGGATGAGAAGTTGATTCAGCCGACCCACATGATGCGGATTGTCCGGCTCGAGCCGGACAAGTTCCTCAAGGATCTCGCGGGCCTTGGCGTGTTCGTTCCTCTTTCCCCAGGCATCGGCGATGCGGTCCAGAATATCAGGTACGCGGAAGTGCTCTCCGGTTTGCTCGAAAATCTTCTTGAGGAGTTCGAGGGCCGCAATGGCAACGTCCTCTCTTTCGGCGAGGCTTTCCACCCGGCTGACGAGCTTTTCCGTTTCGTCATGCTCGATCATCGCACTGGAGATCCGGCCGAGCAGCTCCAGCGCCTGCCCGGCGTCGCCGCTTTCCTCGTGATGGCAGGCGATCGCAAAAAGCAGTTCGTAGCGGTCAGGCTTGGAGTCGAAAATGCGCTCTCCCCAAGCGCGGGCTTGGGGAAGCTGCCCGCCGGAGAGGTAGCTCTCGACCAGGAGCATGGCGCAGGAATCGTCGGTTTCGGCGAGCGGCTCGAGCAGGCTGATGGCGCTCGATGCCTGGCCGGTGGCCACCAGCGAGCGGGCTTTGACCACCCGTGCCCGGACGTGATTGCCGTCCAAACCAAGAATCTTGTCCGCCAGGCGGAGAGATTCTTTGTGATCCTGCTTCTGGGCTAATCTTTCGGCGGCGCGGAGATAGGCTTCGACGGCGTCGCTGGTTTTGCCGATGCGCTCGCAAAGCTCGGCCAGCCGCATTTGCACGGTTGCGTTGTCCGGCTCTTGCGCCAGCATCTTCCGGAAGATGCCGACTGCCTTGTCCACTTGATTGCTTTTAATATAGTATTCCGCCAGTTGCAGGAAGTGCGACCGCGCCTCACTCATCAGCCCCTGCACGGCGTACAGTTCAGCCAGCTTCTCCAGGATGGCAACCTGACTCGCATCCAGCTTCGCCATCTTTTTGTAGATGGCGATACCGCGCATCAGGAACCCTTCGGAGACGTAGGCTTCGGCTAACCGGTGGAAGTGGCTGATGGCGTCGCTTGTCTGGCCGAGGCGGATGAACAGATCGCCGATCGTGTTCAAAAGGCTGAGATCGCGGGGATCGTGTTTGAAAATGTTCTGGTACTGCTCGATCGCTTGGCCAATCTTGCCCTGAGCCAGATACTTTTCGGCTGCGTCCACAGACTTGGCCTTGTTGAAAGCCATCCTGGTTTCCTGGGGGGGCAGGCAGGAACTTCAAGCTAGCATAGTACCCCCATGATGTCAATAATTGACAGGGACTAAACCCTTCGGCTCCCGTGCTCTAAGTGTCAATGAAACTGAAGATTAGAGAGAAGCTGGGAGTGTGTTTCAGATGGAACTAGTACCACAACTTCCCGTCGCTGCCAAGCCCAGGGCAGTTTGTTCTGCCCTGGCTCCCCAACTGACCGATTCTCGCACCGGGGCAAAGGACAGCCGGTGCAGCGGCGACGGCCCATACCGGCGGAGCGCCTGAAGGTGCTCGGGCGTCGCGTAGCCCTTGTTTCTGCCCAGGCCATATTGTGGGTAGATTCGATCCCACTCGCGCAACCTTGCGTCCCGCGCAACCTTGGCCAGAATCGACGCCGCCGCAATCGAAGCCGAACGGTTGTCGCCCTTGATCAAAACTTTCTGCTCGGTGGCTACTTCGAGCCCCATCCCGTCCAGCAGAAGATAGTCCGGCGGGAGTTGAAGTTGCTCGATCGCCTCCACCATGGCTTGCTTGGTGGCTTGATAGACGTTCCAGGCGTCAATCTGCGCCGCCGCCACTTCCGCAAACGCCCAGGCCAGGGCGTGCTCTTTGATGCGCTCGGCCAGAATCTCTCGCCGCTCCGGCGGCAACTTTTTCGAATCATCAATCCCGTGGATGCGGCGCTTGGGGGAAAGAATGACGGCAGCAGCAAACAGCGGACCGAAGAGTGAGCCGCGGCCCACCTCGTCCACGCCAGCCACGCGCAACCATCCCTCTCGGTAGGCGATGCGCTCGTACCTGCGGCTACAAAGTCGCCCCATGCGGACGTCTGTTCTGCTCTTGCGAGCCCGGAATTGCCGGCCGCCTTCCCTGCCTTCTTCTTCGGGGGATGATAGCACAGGTCAGACCGCCACGAACCGGAAGACAAAAAGCCAATCCGAGAGGGTTGGCTCTTGAAGAGCAAGATCTTTGGAAACGCCGGTCGCTGATCGCCGGTTACTGACTTTGTTCTTCTTTGGCGCCGGAGGTGGGCAGGAATTCGCTTTGCCGCTTAAGGCGCGCGGCTTTCCCTTTTCGCTTGCGGAGGTAATAGAGTTTGGCGCGCCGGACGCGGCCCTGGTGGATCACCTCGATTTTGTCAACGACGGGCGAATGAAGGGGAAAGATACGCTCGACGCCAATGCCGAAGCTGACCCGGCGAAGGGTGAAGGAGGTACCGGTCAGTTGCCCGCGCTTTTTGATGACCACGCCTTCGAAAGGCTGGATGCGCTCCTTGTCGCCTTCGATGATCTTGACATGAACCCGGACAGTGTCGCCCGGGCGAAAGGATGCCAGTTCCTTCTTGAGGTGGGCGCCCACGGCCTTTTCCAGCATGCTCATGATGGCTTCTCCCGCGTTTTTCAAAACGAGCATTATATCGGAGGCCGGCGGGTTTGACCAGCACCCTGACGGCCGCGCGACCCCTGACCAGTGCCCAGGCGTCGGCATGGCCGGTGGCGAGAGTTCATTTTCTTCCTTGCATTTCCTCGATGAGCCGGCGGTCTTCGTCGGTGAGCGCGGTCCCGGCGAGCAGGTCGGGGCGGTTGCGAAGAGTTTTTTCCAGGGCCTGCTTGCGGCGCCAGCGCCGGATTTCCTCGTGGTTGCCGCTGATGAGCACTTCCGGAACGGCCCAGCCGCGAAACTCCGCCGGTCGAGTGTAGTGCGGGCAATCGAGGATGCCTCCGCCGCCCCGACTGGTCGGGGCGCCGCCCAAACCGGCGGACTCAAAAGCAGCACGGGTCTCGACGGAACCTGCCCTGGGCGAAAGGGAACGGGACTCCAGGGCCGCCGTCGGCGGGGTGAACGATTCCTGTTCCGAGGAGCGTTCATCGCCAAGCGCCCCGGGAAGTAGCCGCGTCACTGCGTCCACCACCATCGCGGCCGGCAACTCGCCGCCAGAAAGCACAAAATTCCCCACCGAGACTTCTTCGGTAGCCACTTGCTCGGCGATGCGTTCATCCACGCCCTCATAGCGCCCGCAAAGCAAAATCACCCGCGGAAGGCCCGACCAGCCCCGCGCCGTCGCCTGGTCGAAGGGTTTGCCCGAGGCGGAGAGCAAAACAACCGCTACCCTTTCGCGCTCCGTTGTCGGCACGGCCTGAAGGATGCTTTCCACCGCGGCAAAGAGCGGTTCGCACTTCATCACCATGCCTTCGCCGCCCCCGAAAGGCCGGTCGTCGGTTGTCCGATGCCTGTCGGTGGTGAAATTCCTGAGGTCGTGAATGCGGATTTGAATGAGCCCCGCATCGCGAGCCCGGCGAATGACACCCCAGGCAAACGGGCCGGAGAAGAAATCAGGGAAGATGGTGATGATGTCGAAAGTCATCGGGCAACGCTCATCGTCAACCGTTCTTCTTCCCCATCTTCGGGACGGGGTGGGTGGGCGAGGATTAGTACTTCGACTTTCGCCCGGTGCGGCGAGTCCCGCTCTGCGGGATCGAAGCGCGGTTGGCGTCCTTGAGTCCTTCCGGCAGCACGACTTCAATCCGCCGCGCGGAAATGTCAATCGAGGGGCAAATCTCCTGCGCGAGCGGGATCAGGATGGCGCCGTCCGGGGTTTCCACCTCGAGCAGGTGCGGCCCGCCGAGGTTTTCCCCGGCGGCGATCACCTCCCGCACCCGGCCCATTCTTTTCGCGCCATCCGCCGTCCGCTCGAAAACTTCGCAGTCCGTCAAATCTGAGATGTAGTAACTGCCAGCCGGCAGTTCGACCCGGTCGGCTTTGGGGATCTGCACGTGCCAGCCGCGAAGTTTTTCGGCGTCGGCGCGCGTGGCGCAGCCTTCAAACTGAAGCACGATCCCGCCTTTGTGGAACCAGCCGCGGGTGATCGTAGCCGGCTGGCCGGCCGCGGCGGGATGGCCATTCCAGAGCAAGACCTGGCGCCGATCGAGCAACCGTTCAGGAAAATCAGTGAGGATCCGGGCCAGGACTTCGCCGTGGCGGCCCTGCGGTTTTTGAATCACCGCCACCGTCACCCGGTCCGTCTGGCCCGAATCGCGCGGATCGGGATTCAAACTTACTCCAGGATCTCCAGGGTAAAGCGCTTCTTGAGTTTCATCCCGGCTGCGCCGAGGATGGTGCGAATCGAGCGGGCGGTGCGCCCCTGTTTGCCGATCACCTTGCCCAGGTCGCTCTGGGCCACGCGCAACTCCAGGATCGTCGCCTGCTCGCCCTCGACGGCTCTTACCGAAACCTGATCAGGAAGATCCACAAGCGCCTTCGCAATCGCTTCCACCAGCTCCTTCATGCGGCCCTCCCGCTCCCCTGTCCCGTTTCCGCCCCATGCGGACACGGGATCGGCCCTCGAACCGGAACGTGCTCCACAGCGTCGAGCTGCGATCGCCAATGAAACTTTCCATGAAGCCGCTTAGAGGACCTTATGCTTGCGGAGCAGGCTGCGCACCGTATCCGAGGGCTGGGCGCCGCGGCGGAGCCAGTGTTGGATACGCTCGCTATGGAGCGTCACCGCCGTCCCGAGCCTTCGGGACGGATCATAGTGGCCCACCACCTCGACAAACCGCCCGTCGCGGGGCTGCGATTTTTCCGTGACCACCACCCGGTACGACGGTTTCTTTTTTGCTCCCACGCGGGCCAAACGAATCGTCAACACATTAATAACCTCCTGAGGATTATACCGCTAAAGAGAATCACAACGGGCAGCGAATCCCGAACCTTCTCGACTGCCCGTCCCAACTCCGCCGCCACCCACCCGCTTGCCGAACCGGGCGGCTACATGCCGAGGTCTTTAAGCCCTTTCCAGTTTGCCGGAAGCTTCTTGAGCATGCCGCCGCCCACCGCTTTCATCATCTTGCGCATCTCAGCGTACTGGCGGAGGAGCCGGTTGACCTCCTGGACAGACGTCCCGCTGCCCCGGGCGATGCGCTTGCGCCGCTTGCCGTTGATGATGCGCTCGTTCTCGCGCTCCGCCGGCGTCATCGAGTTGATGATGGCTTCGATGTGCCTGAGCTGGGCCTCATCCACTGCACCCCGAGGAATGTTCTTGAGCGGGCCGATCTGCGGCAGCATGCCGACAATCTGCTCGAGCGGCCCCATCTTGCGCAGTTGGCGCAACTGGTCGCGAAAATCCTCAAGCGTGAACTCGCTCCTGCGAATCTTTCGCTCCAACTCCTCGGCCTGCTTCCGGTCCACGTGCTCTTCCACCTTTTCGATGAGCGATAGCATGTCGCCCATGCCGAGAATCCGCGAGACAATCCGGTCGGGATGAAACGGCTCAAAGGCGTCGTATTTTTCTCCCGTGCCAATGAATTTGATGGAGGCGCCGGTGACCGAGCGGATGGAAAGCGCTGCCCCGCCGCGCGCGTCGCCGTCCATTTTGGTCAGGATGACCCCGGTCAGGCCCAACCGGCGATGGAATTCCCCCGCTGACCTCACCGCGTCCTGGCCCAGCATGGCGTCGGCAACAAAGAGCATTTCCGACGGCGTGAACTGCTCCTTGAGCTGCGCCAGCTCAGCCATCAATGCTTCGTCAATGTGGAGCCGCCCGGCCGTGTCCATCAGGATCACGTCGTAGGCGGAAAGGTTCGCCTCGCGCCGGGCGCCCTTGGCAAGCTCAAACGGGTTCGAATCCGGCGCACCTTCCCAGCAGGGCAGGCCGACATCGCCGGCAATGATGGAAAGTTGCTGGCGGGCCGCCGGTCGGTAAATGTCCGTCGAAACCGCGATCGGCCGGTGGCCGCTTCTGGAAAGCCATCGGCCCAGCTTGCCAGCGGTGGTCGTCTTTCCCGAGCCCTGCAGGCCGACAAGCATGAAAACCGACGGAGGCCTTGAGGCAAACTTGACCGGCGGGGTCTCGCTCCCGAGCAAGGCGATGAGTTCATCCCGGACAATCTTCAGCATCTGCTGGTCGGGCGTGAGCGAGAGCATGACTTCCTGGCCGAGGGCCTTGGCGCGAGTGTTTTCAAGGAGCGTCTTGACCACCTGGAAGTGGACATCGCCCTCGAGCAAGGCCATGCGAATCTGCTGCATGGCTTCAGCGACATTGGCTTCGGTCAGCTTGCCTTCGCCGCGCAGGTTCTTGAAAACCCGTTGCAACTTTTCTGTCAACGTATCGAACATGGCTCCTTATGAGCGCCCCAGGGCGCATCTAGCATCTTCCCTGGGCAACGCGCAAACGACTCATTCTAGGGGAGGCACACGACCCCGTCAAGCTTGCCCCAAAATCCGGCATCACGCCGGCTCATTCCGGGTGGGCAATCGTGGAGGCTTCGCTTTTGACCGGCACCGCCGGAAGCGGCTCGCTGAGGGTGACCTCTTCCCAGAGCTCCTTCTCTTTCATCAGGCGCAAGACGAGCGCGGTGTGGAGCGCGTGACCAGCCTTGTGGGCTACGACGTGACCGAGCAAAGGCTTGCCGAGCAGTGCCAGGTCGCCGATCAGGTCGAGTGCCTTGTGGCGACAGAACTCGTCGGGATAGCGCAACGTGCCGTTCATCGTGCCGTCCGGGGTGAGCACAATCGCATTCTCGAGCGACCCGCCGCGAATCAGACCCATGGCGCGCAATCGGGTAACGTCTTCCGTGAAACCAAATGTGCGCGCTGAGGCCAGGAAAGTGCCGAAGGTTCCGCGGTTCACCACCATCTCGAGCTCTTGCCGGCCAATCAGCGGGTGGGTGAACTCGATGAAGCAGGTGACCCGAAATTCGTTGGCCGGAAAGATGCCGAGGCGCCGGTCGCCTTCGGCCACTTCCACGGGCTTTAAAATTTTCAGGTAGCGGCGACGTTTCCGCAGGCGCTCGACGCCCGCCTGCTCGAGCAAGCGCATGAAAGGCTCGGCGCTCCCGTCCAAGATCGGCACTTCGAGGTTGTCCAGCTCGATGTAAACGTTGTCGATGCCGGAGGAATAGAGCGCCGCCAGAACGTGTTCCGTGGTCGAAATCAGCACGCCCTTCTTCATCAGGCTCGTGGCATAGCTCACCCGAGCCACATTGTTTGCCTTCGCCTCGAGCTCGAAGCCGTCCAGGTCGGTCCGGCGGAAGACAAGCCCGGTGTCGGCCGGGGCTGGCACCAGCCGCAGGTTGGTATGAACAGCGGTGTGGAGTCCGTTGCCGGAGGTTTCGACCGGACGAACAATGGTGGTCTGAACCGGGTGTCTCAAAATGGGCTCACTCAAAAGCCTATTCCAGCAAACTTTGGTCCACTCGGCGGAATCATGCTATCTCATACAAAATACATTCTTTATAATATGCCTTGGTTCTGACATCTCTTATTCACTGTGGTAATTATGCCACACTCTGTGGCTTTGCGGCCAGCTTGCCGATACTGTTTTGTTAGCTCTTGTTATATGCTTGCCGCGAGGACGAAGACCAGCCCGGATGCGCCCGGCGGAGGCCATGCCGGCGTCAGGGTATTTGAGGACTTTCTCCTGACAACCAGAGGAAATCTCAAGGCTACGTTGCGAGCCGGCACCGTAGCCGGCTGCTGTCGCTCTGCTATACTGGCTTGCCCGAATGCGGGCTTGCCATGCCGGCCGGTGAGACAAAGCGACTGTTTCTAGTTGACGCGATGGGTTTTATCTTCCGAGCCTACCACGTCCCCACGCAGGAGTTCCGCGCGCCCGACGGCCGGCCGACCAAGGTGGCATTTCTATTTACGAACATGCTCCGCCGGCTCCTGAAAGGCGTGTCAGGCAAGTTCGAGCCGCCTGACTATCTTGCCGTGGTCTTTGACGTGGCCGCGCCCACCTTCCGCGACAAGCTTTTCGACCAATACAAGGCCAACCGCCCACCTATGCCGGAAGACCTGGCCTCGCAGCTACCACAAGTGCGCGCCATGTGCCAAGCGATGCGTTTGCCGATCCTTGAGTATCCCGGCTACGAGGCGGATGACGTGATCGCCACGCTCGCTCGCCAGGCCTCAGCCTGCGGCCACAATGTCTTTGTCGTGACGAGCGACAAGGACCTTCTTCAAATTGTCAACGAGCGCACCTGCGTCCTCATCCCTACCAAAGATGATCTCGTCTGCGACCCGGCCCAAGTCGAGGAGTTGATGGGCGTCGCTCCCGAAAAAATCACTGATTTGCTCGCTCTCATGGGCGATTCGATTGATAACATTCCTGGAGCAAAGGGCATCGGCGAAAAGGGCGCACGCGAGTTGATCGCGAAATACGGCGCCGTCGAGAACGCCATCGAGCATGCCGCCGAAGTCCCGGGCAAGCGCTACCGCGAAGCGCTCCAGACCCAGCGCGACCAAATCCTGATGAGCAAGAAGCTGGCGACCGTCCACTCCCACGCGCCCATCGAGCTTCGTCTGGATGAGCTGCGCCGCCAACCCCCCGATTCCCCCCGCCTCATCAAGCTGCTCACCGAACTGGGCTTCGGCTCCATGCTGCGGGAAGCGCTTGCGGCTTCGCCGGGACAGGAGATCGCCCCGGAAGAGGCAGACTATCGAGTGATCGAAACCGCCGAAGGACTGACCTCATGGCTCGGATCCTTGAAGCCAGGCGAGGAGACCGCAGTCTGGCTGGACATCGAAGGGGAAGAGGACTTCACCGGGCGGCTGGCCGGGCTCGCTTTTTCTCCGAGCCCGGGTGTGGCGCGAGCCATTCCTCACGGCGGGCCCAGTATGCTTGCCGCCGCCAGGCCCTTTCTCGAAGACCCGGCCCGTCCCAAGGTCGTCCACAACGCCAAAATCCTCCACTTGCTTCTCGGCAACCGAGGGGTTGAACTTCAGGGCATCCGCCAGGCCACCGAGCTCTATTCCTATCTGCTTCAGCCCACCACGCCCGCTCACGACCTGGAAGCGGTGGCGCTGCGCCACCTCAGCCTTCGCCTTTCGGGCAACCTGGCCGAGAAGGCGGACGTGGTTGGCCGGCTCGCTCGGAAGCTCGGCCCGGAAATCGAAGCGCAGCAACTCGCCGACGTTTTTCGAGCCATCGAGCTGCCGCTTGCCCCGGTGCTCGCCCGCATGGAGCGGCACGGTGTCAAGGTGGACGCGGCAGCGCTCGAGCAGATGTCGGCTGGCTTCGAGATCGAAATTGCCGCGTTGACCGCGCGCATCTTCTCGCTCGCCGGGGTCGAGTTCAATCTCAACTCACCGAAGCAGCTTGCCGGAATCCTCTTTGACAAGATGAACCTGCCGATGCCGGCCAAATACGCCAAAGGCAAGGTGCGCTCCACCGCCGCCGACGTGCTGGAAGACCTGGCCGAACTCCACGAGCTGCCCAAGCTCATCCTCGATTACCGGGAGCTGGCCAAACTCAAGTCCACTTACATTGACGCGCTGCCCAAACTCATTCATCCGCAAACCGGCCGGCTGCATACCTCCTTCCGCCAGACCGGCACCGCCACCGGCCGCCTCTCTTCCTCCAATCCCAATCTACAGAACATCCCCATTCGCAGTGAACTGGGCAAGAAGATTCGGGCGGCATTTGTGGCGGAAGAAGGCTCGAAACTTCTCTCGGCCGACTACTCGCAAATCGAGCTGCGCGTCCTGGCGCACTTCTCAGAAGACCCCGTCCTCCTGGACGCCTTCCGCAAGGGCGAAGACATCCACGCCCGCACCGCCGCCGAGGTCTTTGGCGTGCCGCCGTTGATGCAAACCGGCGACCATCGCCGCCGCGCCAAGGTAATCAATTTCGGCATCATTTACGGCCTCTCCGCCTTTGGCCTTTCGCAACAACTTGCCATCACGCCACAAGAGGCGCAGGAGTTTATCAATGCCTATTTCGCGCGCTACGCCGGCGTCAAGGCCTATCTCGAGCGCACGCTCGCCGAATGTCGCAAGACGGGCACGGTGCGCACGCTCGCCGGCCGCCTCCGGCCCATCCCGGAAATCAATTCGAAGCAGCCGAACCTGCGCAACTTTGCCGAGCGAACCGCGCTCAACACGCCCCTGCAAGGCACCGCTGCTGACCTCATCAAGCTCGCCATGATTGAGATTGATCGCCGCCTGGCGGCCGACCGCCTTCTCACCAAAATGATCTTGCAGGTCCACGATGAGTTGCTCTTTGAGGTGCCGGAGGCGGAAATGGAGCGGGCGCAAGCGCTCATCAAACCAGCCATGGAGCAGGCGTATCCTTTGAAAGTCCCGCTGGTCGCCAATCTGGGCGTCGGCAGCAACTGGAGGGATATTCCCTGACCGAACTGTTCATCCCATCCCGTCCCGGCGAAATCCGCGTTGGTATCCGCCGGCGACCGTTTGTCGCCGTTCGGAAAGAGCATGCGGAACCACTCGGGTCGGGAGAGGTCACATGAGACATTCGCCGGCATTTTTGAAGCTCGTGGATGAGGCGAAGACGCGCATCCGGGAGCTGACGATTACCGAGGTCAAGCGCAAGCTCGACGCCAAAGAAAAATTCATCCTGATGGATGTGCGTGAGGATTCCGAGTGGAATGCCTCGCACCTTCCCGGCGCCACTCACCTTGGCAAAGGCATTATCGAGCGCGACATTGAAACGATGGTGCCCGATCCCAACGCCGAAATTGTGCTCTATTGCGGCGGCGGCTTTCGCTCAGCGCTAGCCGCCGACAATCTCCAGAAGATGGGTTACAAGCGCGTCTATTCTATGGCGGATGGCTTTCGGGGATGGAACGAGGCCGGCTTCCCGGTGGAAAAGACTTGACCCGTGCCCCTTGGCCACTCCCGAAAATCCAAATAGTTGGCTTGTCAAGCGCTTCCCTGCGTCGTGTTTGACGATTTTCAGGGGCATTTGGCACGATTTGTTCCCGAATATTCCCAAGTCTTGAACGCAAAGGTGGTATTGGTGGCGCGAGCGGCAACGGGTGCTCAACCTGCAGCCGCTAGAACCGTCCTTGGTCATTCCAAAGAGGATTGAATTCAGAGATCAACTCGCTCTCGACAGCTTCGCGGTTCTGGGTGGGGAAAAACCACAGTTCGACTCGCTTGCCGCTCTCAATGCTTTCGAGGACATGCCGATTAATCTTACAATTGGTCGACTGGCCGCCAACAAAACAATTCCGTGGGGAAATCTGTCCATAGCCCATGTTGAAGCGGGATGAGAGGTCAAGGCACTCGCCCACGTAGGGGACACGCCTCTGCCGGAGGCAGAAACAATTCGGGGCTCCCTGTGGAAGGGAGCCCCAGCCAATCTCAAAACATTCTCGCGGGCGACCGTTTCACCGGAGGTATCGAGGTGGGATAATTGCGAGAATGCTTTGGGGGGATCAGAAAGCCGGCCCAGCCCTTCGCGGTCTTTTGACCGCCGCGACTTGCTGCCCCCCACCCTATCCTCAGCAATTTTTCGGCCAGGTTCCAGTACTACTCGTTTAGGCACAAGAAGTTAGCTAACTTCTTGAGACGAAAAGGCCCTGCCCGATGGCCGAACCGTACTCGGGGAGTCGCGAAGGGAAAATTCTGCCGGCCGGCCGGGTAGGGATTTCGTTCCAGGGGAAAACTTACACGGCAGCGTTCCGCTCAAAGACGGCCCGTGGGCGGCGCAAGGCGTGCCCGTAAGCGCCGCAGCCAGGCGGTCGAGACCTTCTGCGCGCCCAGCAAAATCAACATCCCGAGGAAGCCAAAGAGCGGCGTGACCCAGTAGCCTCCCACCACCTGGGCATCCAGCGGGGCCGGAAAGCTTGCACCGGCGCTGATGAACCGACCCTCAGGCGATAAGAAGATGCCCACATTGTGCGGAAAGATCGGCTTCAAGAGCGCGGTCACGACCATTGCAAAGCCGAAGAGGTAGAGCAGGAAGCAAGCCAGCGCGCCGAGAAATCCTACCACAAGCTTGCTGGCCGCTTGCCACAGGGCCGACCATACATTGCGAAATCCCGGTCGCACCAGCGCTCGATCCAGTTCATGGCTGATGGCATAGCTGCCCGCCAGTCGTTCGGGCGGCCCAAGCCGCGCCAGCAACGCCCGGCGATCCACATCGCTCGGCGAATCGGCCAGCAGCCCGCGTATTTCGCGGAGGATGTCCTCCGCCTCTTCCGCCGGCAAGACACCGAGCGCGCGCCGCAAGCGCGCAAGATAGCTTTCGAATTCTTTGCCGGATGCAGTTGCGTTCATTTTTCTCTCCCGGGTGGCCGCGACGTGGTGGCGGCAAGGTGATCGCCCATGCGGCGCGAAAGCTCTTCCCACTCGGCCAACATTCGGCCCAATTGGCGTGCTCCTTCGACAGTGAGCGAGTAATACTTGCGCGGATGCCCGGCTTCGGATTCCTCCCAGCGCGAACGGAGCCAGCCGTTCTGCTTCAGCCGGTTCAGGAGCGGATAGACCGTCCCTTCGCTGATCTCCTCTCCCAGCGCCCTTCGCAAGTCCTCGACAACCGCCAGCCCGTAGCGTTCCCCATTGGCCAGCGCCGAAAGAACCACGAGTTCGAGCGCGCCCTTGCGTAGCTGCGCACGCCAGTTGTCTAACTCATGAATCTCGACCACGGACAGTATCATGTTATACAAGGATACATGTGTCAACAAGCTTTTAAGTTCCTGCTTCCGGTGAGCCTCACCATCGGGGGAACGGGTCGCCTGGGCCGTTGTGTTTTTCCTCCATTTCATGTTGACCGAAAATTTCTTCCCGGTAAGGTAACAGGTCGGCGAGTCTCCCACACCTCGGCGACACCGTGCCAGCCGGCGGAGCATGGGAGCGCATTTCGGACCGCCTAGCGCTGGGTTTTCACCAATTGCCGGATGTGGTCAGCGGCCGCTTCGACCTGGGCCAGTAGGGTCGGCAGCAAAGGATGGGTACTTTGGATGTCGCGGTACTCGATGTGGGAACGGATTTCGGCTAACAGCCGGGCGGCCCGGTCCATGCGGAGTTGGACGATGAGCGAACTTGCCAGCGCCCGCCCCCCGGCTGGAGCCTCTCCCGTGGTCTCTTGAGCCTGCAGGATGGCCCAGAGAGTGGAACGGACATGGTCAATCGCTTCTTTGAGGTCTGTCAGGACGGTGCTCGGCAGAGAGCTGACCAGAAGGAATGGCTCGAGTTGCTCCAACTGTGTCTTGATCGCCCTCACTTTCTGGACCAGGTTGTCGGACGGTGACTCGGCGGAGTTCCGGCTTTCTCCGGGCATCGCTGGCTCTCTCCTTGTCTTCCTAGGCTCTGTCGCAGTGGCCTGCCGAGCCAGTACTTGGGCTGGAACGAGTCGCTTGCTGTCGGAGCATGAGCTGTTCGGTTGCTCTCCATAGTATATACGCCGGGCCATTGTAATGGCGCAAGAACTAAATTGGCTTCGGTGATCAGTCGGGGACAGAATACGACCGGTGGCAGGATTTCGGTCGTGTCAACATGAAAGTGACCACCGTCAACCAGCCGCTCGAGCCGCTCACCATCTCGCGGGATAAGCCTGGCGAGCGCCAGGGCATGTTGAAAATCGCCTGGGAGACGACGGTCGCGAGCGTGCCATTCGAGCTTTTGAAGTAACCCCGGGTCTTGGGCCGGGAAGAGTAGCCTTGTAAATCCCAAATAAGCCGTTTAGGATTACGCAAGGGTTCTGCACCCTTGTGGAAGGAGAAAACCATGGCTACTGTTGTGTCTGCACCGGACCGGGGAGTCAAGGTCCGCGCGACCAAGCTCCTCATTGACAACGAGTGGGTGGACAGTGTGTCGGGGAGAACGTTTGAGACGATCGACCCGACCACCGGCGGGGTTATCTGCCGGGTGGCGGAAGCCGATGCGCCCGATGTGGATAAGGCCGTGAAGGCCGCGCGGGCGGCGTTCACCGCGGGCCCATGGCCCAAACTGTCGGCTGCCGAACGGGGCAAGCTGCTCTACAAGCTGGCCGACCTGATCGAGGCGAACGCCGAGGAACTGGCGCGGCTCGAAACGCTCGATAACGGCAAACCGCTCAACGATTCGAAAAACGCCGACCTGCCGCTAACCGTGGCCTGCTATCGTTACTACGCGGGCTGGGCCGACAAGATCCAGGGCAAGACCATTCCGATCGCCGGCCCGTACTTTTGCTACACGCGCCACGAGCCCGTGGGAGTGGTCGGCCAGATCATCCCGTGGAATTTCCCGCTGCTCATGCAGGCCTGGAAGATCGCCCCGGCGCTGGCGGCGGGCAACACCGTCGTCCTCAAGCCTGCGGAGCAAACGCCGCTGACGGCGTTGCGCGTGGGCGAACTGATCCTCGAGGCGGGTTTCCCGCCCGGCGTGGTCAACATCCTGCCGGGCTTCGGCCCCACCGCCGGGGCTGCCATTGCCCGCCACATGGATATCGACAAGGTCGCCTTCACGGGCTCGACCGAGGTCGGGCACCTGATCATGGAAGGCGCCGCCCAGACCAACCTCAAGCGCGTCACGTTGGAGCTGGGCGGCAAGAGCCCGGGCATTGTGTTCGCCGACGCCGACATGGATCTGGCGATCGAAAGCGCCCACTTCGGTCTGTTCTTCAACCAGGGGCAGTGTTGCTGCGCCGGCTCCCGCTTGTTCGTGGAAGAGGAGTGCTACGACGAGTTCGTCGAAAAGAGCGTGAAGCGCGCCCGCGAGCGCTCCGTCGGCGACCCCTTCGATAGCAAGACGGAGCAGGGACCGCAGGTGGACAAAATCCAATTCGACAAGGTCATGAACTACATCGACTCCGGCAAGCAGGAAGGCGCCCGGCTGATGTGCGGTGGAAACCGGGTCGGCGACCGCGGCTTCTTCATCGAGCCGACCGTCTTCACCGACGTCCAGGACAACATGAAGATCGCCCAGGAAGAGATCTTCGGCCCGGTGATGAGCGTGATGAAATTCTCCGGAATGGACGAGGTGATCCAGCGGGCGAATACGACCGTGTATGGTCTGGCGGCGGCGGTGTGGACGAAGGACGTCAGCAAGGCCTACGCCATTGCCAATAGCGTGCGGGCCGGGACGGTGTGGGTGAATTGCTACGACGTGTTCGATGCCGCTGCGCCGTTCGGCGGCTTCAAACAATCGGGGATGGGCCGCGAACTGGGCGAGTACGGCCTCCAGCAGTACACCGAGGTCAAGACCGTCACCGTCAAGCTATAAGCGTTCGCGCGTACCATATCAGCCAACTCGTTTATCCTCTTCTCGCTCACGCACTTCAAGCGCGCAGGGGGGGATACGATGTACCTGTACTATCACCTGGATTTTGAGCTTGACACAGGGGAACCGATACCCTAGCATTTCGCTTTTCCCCCGGCCCTGACCCAGGGAACGGGGTGTGGGGTGAGCGAACGTGGCGTTCCCAGAACCAGCCAAAGGAGCTAGCCGAACGATGTTTGGAATCTACGTTTTCGTCGGATTGGTCGCTGCTGCACTTCTTTTCGCCAAGCTGCGCGGGCGTGGCAACGACCGTCCGTCGGTCACCCGGATTGTCCCGCCCAAGTCTCGCTAATGGGTCGCACCCACTCAGGGTTTTCTAGCGCCGTTTCAACTGAAGGGCGCATGCTATCGAGACCTGCGAAGCTGCCTCGATAGCTGGTCGGAGCTGGGTAGCAGCCAGCCGAAAATAGTCGGAACGCCATTAGCAGCAGTCAAGATTTCCGGGCTAGCTGCCTCCCGGATCCGCTTTGACTCACTTTGCCTCCGGGGTGTCTTTTGTCAAGTTCATTGCCATCCCCGAGCTCTGACCGCAATAACGAAGGCCAGTCAAGCGCCGGATTCCCATCTCTCCGACCCTAGATATCCTGCCCACCCCCTATGCAACTCTTCCATCCGACTGGTGTTTAACCAAGATGAGGAGGAAAGTCCGGTGAAGAAGCTTTTTTTGACTCTGATGACGCTTGTTTGGCTTTTCCCGGTGCCCGCCTGGGCTCAGTCAGGACCGCCGCAAGCAACCACGCAACCAGGCTCCGCCCAGTCCCAGACCGTAGTCGCCCTCGAAGGGGATCCCGAGTGGCGCCAAGCCCACTTTCGACGTCGGCACTATCGTTGGCGGGGTCATTTTCGACGCCATCATCGGCGTTACCATCGGCGTCACTATTGGCGGCATCACGATTGGGGTGATCACTGTCGGCACCCCTTTCGCCACTACCACGGCGGCTGGGGAGGTTAATCCCGTCCCGCAGAGCGGGACGAGCGCCCCTATGGCTCAAGCCGATCAGGGGGAGATCGTCAGGACGCCCGCTCCACGTATGCGGCTCTGCTTCAACCTGAGCAAAGCCTGATTCGCCTCCAACAAAGGAAACGTTTCGATCTCCGTGCGGATGGGGATTTGTCCCGCCAGTTCCAAAAGCTCGCGGGCATCCTGCCGCGTGCTGTTGGAGACGCTCCGGATATTCTTCTCGTGATAGAGCGAGGCATATTCGATGGCCGGAAGGGGAGTCATGTAGATCCCGGCCAGCGCGACCACCCCCCCTTTCCGCAGCACGCGGAGAGCTTCCGGAACCAAACTTCCTGCCGGCGCAAAGATGATGGCGCTGTTGATTTGGGCCGGAGGCTCCTCTTCCGCTCGCCCGGTCCACGCGGCTCCCAGCCCCCGGGCAAGTTTGCGATGTTCTTCGCTGCGCGTGAACACATACACCTCGCAACCCCAATGTCTTGCCACCTGGATGGCGATATGGGCGGAGCCTCCGAAGCCGTAGAGGCCAAGCCGCTCCCCGGGGCGAATTTCGCTGAGCCGCAGCGCGCGGTAGCCAACCACGCCCGCGCAAAGCAGCGGCGCAGCAGCGGCGTCAGAAAAGGAGGGCGGAAGAGGGTAGGCAAAGTCCTGGGAGACGACGGTGTATTCGGCGTAGCCGCCATCGGCGTGATAGCCGGTGAAGCGCGCCGCGTCGCACAAATTTTCCTGGCTGCCACGGCAAAATTCGCAAGTTCCGCACGTCCGATAGAGCCACGGCACGCCCACTCGGTCGCCTTCGCGAAACCGCTCCGCGCCCCGGCCCCGAGCTTCGACAATACCCACAATCTGGTGGCCAGGAATGACGGGCAATTTCGGCAGGGGAAGTTCGCCTTCGACAGTGTGGAGGTCGGTATGGCAAAGGCCGCAGGCTTTCACGCGAATGCGAATTTCTTGGGCCCCAGGCTCCGGCACCGGCCACTCGCGCGCCAGCAGCGGTTGTCGCTCCACGGCCCCGGTTTTTTCCAAAATCATCGCCTGCATCATTATCTCGGCGTGCCCCGCCCTTTGGGCGCGAGCCGGGTCGAACTCATGGGTCGCAAGATAGTAGAAAATCTTCGCGTACCCCGTCAACTTGGTGTAAAACGAGAAAGGAATGATCGGCGGGGTCGCGTCTTGATCCGCATTTTTCGATTGTTGTTTTGTTCCGCGCTTTTCCTGCTCGCTGGGCTGTGCGTTTCGCCCGCACGGGCTCTCGCAGAAGCACTGGTCCCCGAAAAGGGCCTGCGCGTCATCGAGCGCAATCGCTACCCGGAATTGTCGCTCGATGGCCGGCCGTTTTTTCCGCACAGCGCCATATTCTTCTATTACCGCACGCCGCGAAGCCGCTGGGCGGCCACGCTCGACGCCTATCGCCGGTTCGGTATCAACACGATTGACCTCTACATCCCCTGGAACTGGCACCAGCCCCAGCCGGATGTTCTCGACCTGGATGGCCAGACGCACTCCGGACGCGACTTGAGAGGGCTGATGGCGTTGCTTCGCGAGAAGCATCTTTCCGCCATTGTCCGCATCGGGCCGGTGATTCTGAACGAATGGCGCAACGGCGGCTATCCGGATTGGTTGCTCGAGCGCCCCGAATTTACCATGCCGGCGATTGACCGTCTCGAGGGCCGCTATCCTCCACTTTCGAGTCTCGGTGCGCGTGATGCGGAAGCGGCTGCCGCCGGCTGGCTTGGTTTGTCCGCCCACTTGGAAGCGACCCAGGCGTGGTATCGAGCGCTCATGGCCGAGCTGGCGCCGCACCTGGCTTCTCGCGGCGGCCCGATCCTGCTCTTCCAGCTCGACGATGACCAAGGCAACGGCCATGTGAACTACGCCGGCCCCAAATTTTGGGAATATCTCGAGCGTCTGGCAGACATGGCGGCAAGCGCCGGCGGGGAAGCCCCGTTTGTCATCAACCCGATTGACATGCGAGTGCCGGCGGCGGGATGCAGCGCGTCCTTGCCGCGCCCGATTGCGTCGTTGGGCCAGTGGTATCTGAGAGGGCGCCGCCGGGTCAATGCTTCCGACCGGACGGAGATGGAATATTTTGTCGAGGAGTTGAAAACGCAGCCGTGCTTTGTGGCGATGTTGAGCGAATTTCAGGCGGGCTGGTATGCCCCGGGCGATGACAGCCGCCCGCCGCCGATTGAATCCGCCTCCACTTTGCTGGCGTCGCGGTTGCTGCTCAGTCGCGGTTTGCGCGGGCTCACCTATTTTCCTTTGCAGGACACGGTGACGCCGGCGGGATATGAAGTTCCCTGGGCCAATCGGTTCTATCGCTGGGACGCCGCGTTCGACTTGAATGGGGAGCGGCGGGAGCGGGCCGGGGCGCTCCTGCGCAATGGTCGTCTCATCCACGCGCTGGGCGAAAAACTGGCTGCCACCCATCTCCAGGCCAATCTCGGGGTGGTGGATCTGACGGCAAGCCTGCCGCAAGCTTCTTTGAGTCCAAAAGAGATCCGGGAAATTGCCGCCAACCTCCAACGCGCCCTGCGTCTCCTGGAAGCGATGGGCTATACCGGCGAGCTGGTGGACGCGGAAAATCAGCCGGCCAGCCAACTCGAGCGCTACCCCTTGCTCTTGGTCTTGTTGCCGCCGGGCACCGATGCGGAACTCATCCCTCGAAACCGCGTGTCGGAAAAGACGCAGAAGGCGCTCGCCAACTACGCGGCTGGCGGCGGGCAGCTTGCTTTTCTTCCCGGCCAACCACCCTGGCCTGTGTTCCGGGCCGCGGTCAGCAAGCATCCCGTTTCACCGGCTGCCAGGATTCATTCCCTTCCGGCAGAGATTCTTTCCTGGGTGGACCCTTCGTGGAGTGACGCGGAAATCCGCCGGCAGGCCGGCTGGTCGCAAACTCACTCCGGGTTGCGGAAGTTCCTGGACGAAGCGGGCATCGAGCGGCACATCATCGGAGCGGGCGCAAGCAGCCTCATCGCCACCCAATTGGTCAGCAATCCGCCCTCCCGAAGCTTCGGGACGGCCGGCACCTCCGATTCGCGCATGCCGGCGGCCGAGCCACCGGCGGCGTTCGGCTTCCTGAGTGTGACGAACATGGAGGAGGAAACACAGACCGAGTCGTTCTCCGTTCGGGACCCGGGCAGCGATCCTGCCGGGGCGTGGCTCGAGCTCCGAGAGGTTCGCGTGCCCGCGCGCGATTCGCTGCTTTTGCCGCTGCGCGTGCCGTTGTGCGCTTCCGGCGATTGCCCCGAGCGCATCCGCTCGAGCACGCTCGAGCTGTGCGGGATCTGGCGCCGCTCCAAGACCTTGAGCCTTGCCTTCTACGTGCCGGAGCGCGGCGCCGTTGAGTTGGAGTTGCCGCAAAAACCCAGAAGGGTCGAGGTGGACGACTACGACGTCAAGTTTGAATGGGACGGCAAGAAACGCACCGCTCGCTTCGCCCTGCTGCGCGGCCCTGCGCCCTATTTCCTGCGTTACGTCGCGGTGACGCTGCCCTACTCCCTGAAGGAAGCGTTGACGGGAGAAAGGCAGTACCCGCCGCCCGAGTATGACCTGCTCAACGCGTTGCGGATTCCTCTTGATGCCGATCGCAGCCTGGTTCCCCGTCCATGGATCCTCGACCGGTCGCAACCGCCGGAGAATGAGCTGTCGTTTTCTCTCACCGCTTATGGTGAAATGCCGGTGGCGGCGAGCGTGACCTACGAAGGCGGCGAAAAGGCCGGCAACCGCACCACCCTCAATCCCGATGTCCCCGGAAACCTTCGGCTCGAGCTCAAGCCGACCGAAGACCTCTTCGGCCAGGGCCAGGTTTCCCTTCGCATTGGCAAAGAGAAGACCCGGGAAGCTCTTCGCTGGATTCGTGTCGGCCGGGGCAAAACAGCGGCGATGGCTTTGTCGCTCGCGGGCGACCCCGCCGTTCACGGCGAGCCTTCACTTCAGGGCAAGCTTGCAGTGCGACCGGGGCGAACTGCGGCGGAGACGGAATATTTTCTGGAAAGCGAACGGCTCCGCTTGATTCTCTCGCCGGCGGCGGGCGGCCGAGTCATGGCGCTCATGGATAAATCGGCAGGCACAAACTGGGTAAGCAGTGTCGGCGGGCTGCGCGATTTCTTCTCGTTCTATGAGCAGCCGCCCGGGATTCGCCCGGAGCGGGCCCGAGGCATCGGCGGCCTCCACAATCGCGCTTATCACGCTGAAATCCTGGAAGCGGGTGGTTCACCCGGCGGGACAGCCGCGCTTCGCTTGAGTTACGTTGCCCCGGAAGTCTTGCCCGCCGGGGCGAGGGTCGCCAAGACCCTCCGCCTCAATCCCGAGACACCCCATCGCGTCGCCATCGAATACGAAATCTTGCTTGAGAAGAGCGAGCTTGCCCCGCCGACGGCGGGGCGGGCAGGCCCCGTTCCGTCCCGAAGGTTCGGGAGAAACGGGGCGGGGGTCGAGCAATCCTTTATTTCCGGGATTTCCGTCGCCGCCGGCGGTCGCGAGCCGCTTCGTTTTTGCTGGCAAGAAGCCAGCCGGGAAACCTGCCAGGTCTTTCCGAGCGGTGAAACCTTCCGCCTGCCCGCTCCCGTTCGCGCCCTTCGCGTTCACCGCGCTGAGGGGGATGCCGGTTTGGAAGTGGGTTGGGAGGACGAAGCTCGAGCAGCGATCGAGATCAAGAATTTCTCAGCCATGATCCGCCTGCGCTTTCCACCGCTCACGCCCGGCGGGCCGCCCGGTCGGTATCGCATCTACTATTCCCTGGGATTGGCTGGGGCAGAACCAAATTGAATCCGAGACAACGCGACACCCTTTTCCGGGTTCTAACAGTCTGTCAGAATGGGGCAGAAGGAGCATCCCGCTGGAGCGGGATCTTCCTGCCGGGCCGAGACCGGGTACTTCACATGAAACTGGCCGTAGTGGGATTTCTTTGGGTTCTTTTCGCGGCTCCCCCGCCGATGGCAGGGCAGCAGCCGGGGCCGCTGCCGGTGCCGCCTTCGGTGCCGCGAGGCAAGCCTGTCGAGCAGGTTGCTCCCACCGATACTTCGCCGACACCCATCCCCGTCCCGGAGATCATCCAGCGTTTTGCTGCCAGGGAAACGGAGTTCCGGGCGGCCCGCGACAATTACACCTATCGCCAATCCGTCAAGGTACAGGAGCTTGACTTCGACAGCCGGCCGGCTGGCACTTACGAGATGACCAGCGACGTCGTCTTCACGCCCGAGGGGAAGCGCTTCGAGCGCGTGTTCTACGAGCCTGTTCCTACGCTCAAACGCATCTCGATCTCGCCGGAGGATCTTTCCGATATCCAGAACATCCAGCCGTTCGTGATGACCACCGAGGAACTGCCGCTCTACACGCTCGATTATCTGGGCAGGCAACCGCTGGACGAGCTGACCGCGTACCTCTTTCGGGTCACCCCCAAGAAAATTGACCCGCGGCACCGCCTTTTCCAGGGGCTCATCTGGGTGGATGACCAGGATTTTCAAATCGTCAAAACCTACGGGAAGGCTGTGCCCGACCTGAACCAGGGAAAAGAGGGCCGCGAAAACTTGTTCCCCATGTTTGAGACCTACCGCGAGCAGGTTGACGGCAAATACTGGTTCCCCACCTACACCCGGGCCGAGGATACGCTTCCTTTCAAGACGGGGCCCGTCCGTATCCGAATGATCATCCGCTATTCGAACTACAAACGCTTCAAATCCGACGTGAAAATCACCTACGGCGGAGAAGCCACCCCGAAAACGACGGTTCCGCCGAACCCGGAGCCACCCAAACCGCCCCGGTAATCTGCCTCCGGCTTGCCTCTTGCCTGTATCGCAAGCGTAACAGAGGCAAGAGCCGGATTGTCGCAGGGTGGCCTGAACGCCTATACTGGCACGCCATGAAAATGCTTCAAATTGCGGTTGCGGCCAGCCTCGCCTTCGTGCTTTTTGCGGTCGTCGGTGTGTTCATGCGCCGATTTCTCAAGTCGCTCTACTTTGCCTACTACGATAGCGTCCGGCAGGAAATTCTGCTGGAGATCGAGGTGGGGTTCGAGCCCGAACGCATACTGAAAGGCGACTGGAGCGTACTTCGGCGGACGCGGGCGCGCGCCTTTGACGATTTGCTGATGGCGCTGGCCGGGGGCCAAGCCGCACTGGGCCGGGGCGCGGTGGAACAATTCGAGCTTGCGCAGCGGCTGATGCGCTCCAGCGGCCGCGTCCAGCATCACCTGGCTTTGCTGGCAAAGCTATCCCCTCCCTCCGAATTGATGCGCTCGGCAACATTGCTGGGCGCGCTCGGCCTGATTGAAGGGCTTCATCCCCTCGGCAAATTACTGTCGCATCCCCGCCCGGAGCTGAAAGCTGCGGCATTGCAAGCGCTGGAGCGGATTGGCCTGCCGGAAGCGGAGCCTTATCTCCACCGTGTTGCCCCAGAAGTAACTCGCAAAGGCGAAAACCGCCTCCTGATCCGCGCCATGATTGCCTGTTGCCGTGGCACGCCCCATGCGTTGGTTAGGTGGCTCACCGATCCAGCGGCGTCCGTCCGATTGGCGGCGGCGACAGCTTTGGCTGAGACGGCTGCACCGCAGATCGCCCCGTCGCTCCTGCCCTTTGCGCGTGATCCTGACCCGGAGGTGCGCGCTCGCCTCGCGGACGCTCTTGCAGCATGCGTGAGTGCGTCGGGGAAGGCAGTGGGCGCAGCCGAGGTGTTGGCTGGCATTCTGGAATTGGCGCGCGATCCGGTCTGGTTTGTCCGTGTGCGGGCGCTCGATGCCCTGGCACGCATGCCCCGTCAGAACTATATCCCACGGATCCTGGAGTGCCTGCGCGACCCGCACTGGCAGGTACGCCAGAAAGCGGCGTATGCGTTGCGGTCCGTCCGAGGTGGAACCATCGGTCTGAAGCAACTGAGCGAGCATTTGCGCGAGCTGGATGACAACTACGGCCGGGCGGCGCTGGTCACCGACCTTGAATACTGTGGCATCATCTGGGATGCGGTAAACCAGCTTGAAGAAAAGTCCGGGCCTCGCGTCAAGGAGGCGCTTGAGTTTCTCCAGACGCTGGCCGAGTTGGGCTTTCAGGGAGCGGCTCGGTATGCGCTGGAGCACCACCCGGTGGCGCTGGTTCGCTCCCGGTTGAAGCGCCTCCTCGAAACCCCACTCGAAACAGTGGAAAATTCCCCCTCCTCCCTGACATAATCCTGCTTCTCTCGGACGATGCTTGCCAATTTGCCAGCTATCCGGATCGCCAGCGAAATCATTGGCTGGGTAGTAGTGGTCTACTACCTAGCGGTGAATAGTTATTTTCTGTTTCTCCTGATCTGTGCCTGGCTGGACTACCGTCAGTATCATCGCCGGCTGGTAGCGCTCAACCTGGACCTGCTTTTCCGCTCGCCCCGCACGCCGCCGATTTCGATCCTCGTCCCCGCCTACAACGAAGAAAAAACGATCATTGAGAGCGTGCGGTCGCTCCTGGCGCTGCATTATCCCAGGCTGGAAGTGGTGGTCGTGAACGACGGGAGCAGCGACGGAACGTTGGAGGAATTGACTCGAATTTTCTCCTTGCGCCGGGCCGATGTGGTTTACCGCGAGCACATCCCCACGCAGAAAGTACGCGATATCTATCTCTCGACGACGGTGCCGCAGATCGTGGTGGTGGACAAAGAAAATGGCGGCAAAGCCGATGCCCTGAACGTTGGCGTGAACCTGGCGCGCAGCCCTTGGGTTTGCTCGGTGGATGCTGATGCGGTGCTTGAGGAAGAAGGTCTCTTGCGGGTGATCCGTCCGGCCATCGAAGATCCTCAAGTGGTGGCTGCCGCCGGCATCATTCGCATCGTGAACGGCTGTGAAGTCTCCGCCGGCAAGATTCTTTCCGTGCGCCTTCCCCGCGAACCCATTTTGATCTTTCAGGTGCTTGAATACCTGCGTGGGTTTTTTCTTGGCCGACTTGGTTGGAACCTCACGAACTGCCTGATGGTAATCTCCGGCGCTTTTGGCGTGTTTCGCAAGGACGCGTTGCTGCGCGTCGGCGGTTACAAGACGACGACAGTTGGCGAGGACATGGAGATCGTCGTCCGATTGCACCGCAAGTTGCGCGACCTCAGGATTCCCTATCGCATCGTATTTGTGCCGGACCCGGTTTGCTGGACGGAGGCGCCGGTGCGGCTAGCCGCGCTTAGCCGGCAGCGGCAGCGTTGGCAGCGCGGCCTTTGCGAGGTGGTGGCGGCCAGTCGGGTCATGCTGTTCAATCCATCTTATGGCGCCATCGGCTGCCTGGCGTTTCCGTATCATGCCATCCTGGAATTGTTTGGCCCGTTGCTGGAGGTGCTCGGCTGGGTGGTGGTCCCGGTGGCATGGGCACTCGGCATCCTCTCTACCCTCTTTTTGCTCTGGTACCTGTTGCTCTCTCTGGCTCTGGGGACGCTTCAGACCGTGCTCGCCATCTTTTTGGAGGAGATCGCGTATCGCCGATATGGCTCCAGCCGCGACGTGATGCGGCTTTTCTTCTACAGCCTGTTTGAGCACCTGGGGTATCATCAGATGACGGTAATTTGGCGTTTGCAGGGCACTTGGCAGTATCTGTGGGGCAGCAGTGGCTGGGGCCAACAAACGAGGGTCGGGTTCCGAACCCGGAGAAAAACCACCGCCTGAGCCGCATGCCGGCGGGACCAAGACCTACGCGCCGGTTTTTCCAGACACGGCAGCGTTGCTGCGGACCGAACTGGCCCAACTCGAGCGGCGCGACTGGGAACTGGTCAGCGTGGGAGCTATCCTGGTTGTCCTGCTTGTGGGCACCATTTTGGCGGCGATTTTTCCGGTGGGCCGCGCCTTCGGCAATCAAATCATCCGCATCGTCCCGCGAGAGCTGTTTGCTCCGCTCCTTTACGGCCTGGTGGCGATCGTTCTCTTGCTCAACGTCTATCTGATTGTCAAGAAGCGGCTTGTCGCCAACCTGCAAAAGTATCTGATCAACCTGGAGCTGCAACTGGCCGAGACGCGGGAGTCAGTGCTCTACGACCCGCTGACGCAACTCTACTCGCGCCGAGTTTGCGACGAAATCCTTCCCAAGGAGCTATCTCGGGCTGCCCGCCTCAAGCGGCCGGTCTCGATCCTGGTGGTGGAGGTGGACAACTTCCGGGAGACCAACGCTCATTACGGCCACATGTTCGGCGACCGCCTGTTACAAGAAATCGCCGGGCTGCTGAAAAACACGGCGCGGGCCAGCGACCTGGTCTTTCGTTTTGGCGGAGATGAGTTCCTTCTTTTGTTGCCGGACACGGATGCGGCAGGGGTCCAGGCGCTGCGCCGTCGCCTGGATAAAGCTGGCCGCGGGCTCTCCGTATCTCCTCCCTCAGGCCACCGGATGGCCATCTCCTTCAGCGCCGGTGCGGCAACCTTCCGGCCTGGCCAGTCTGCGCCTGATCTGCTGACCGAGGCGGAAGCGGCGCTCTACGAAGAACAAACGCGGGCGCCACGCAGCGCCCCCTCCTCAAGCTAACCGCAGCGCTTTCCCGTCTGGAGTGTGGGAGCATGCTCCCGCCTTCCAAATCGGATTATTTGTACGATGAGTCCTAAGGTTCTCCTCTTGTCAGAAGCGACACGCCTAATCGCCTGGGGATTGTCTGCGGGCAGATCCCTGTCTATACTGGAGATGCTTTTCCAGTGCGCCCGAGGCCCCTCCGCCTTGGGCCGATAGCCCCCTGTAAACCCCTCCGTTCCATGATTCGCGCACGCTACAGCCAATGGTTTCTCGCTATTGCCATTACCCTCACTCTTGCGGGGACGCAACTCCTGTGCGCGCAAGGACAAAACCTCGAACAGCTTCGCACTCAGGCGGCAGCGGAAGCCTATGCTGGCCGTCACGCCCATGCCGAGAAGCTCTGGCGCGAAGTGCTCTCCACCCGGCCGCAGGATCTGGATGCGCAAATCTGGCTGGCGCGACTGGCCGGATGGCAAAAGCGCTACCATGAATCGGTCGAGGCTTACAAGAAAATCCTCCGGGAACATCCTGAGGCCACGGAAGCGATGCTCGGCTTGGCCGCGGTCTATCTTTGGGAAAGCAAGTACAACGATTCGCTGGAAGTGCTCGAGGAGGCGGAGGCGCTTGCGCCGGAGGACATGGACATTCAGCTCCTGATGGCGCGCAACTTCCTCCAACAGTGGAAAAAGAAAGAGGCAGAGGAGCATCTACGCCGGGTGCTGGCGGCCCGAAAGCGCGACCAGGAAGCCCTTGCCCTCCAGAACCAGCTCGATGCGCTCACCTTGTATCAGGTCTCCTTCGGCTACTCGTTCGAGAGTTTTTCGTTTGCCCCTGACGCTCACTGGGGCAGCCTGGAATTTAGCCGGAACCAGCCGCAGGACTTGCTCGTTGGGAACCTCGATGTGTTGAACAAATTCGATGAGCAGGTCGTCCGGGCCGGGGGAACGCTGCTGCACCGCTTCGAACACCGGCGGAATCTGCGTGTAACGGCCCTGTTTGCCCCGCGCGGGGATGTCCTCGCCAACCAGGATTACGACCTCGCTTACGGCCAGAACCTTGGAGAAAGGTTCGCAGTCAATACCGGCTATCGTTATCTGAATTTCCGGACAGCCAACCTCCATGTTTTCCACCCCGCACTGGAGTTTTATCCTCATAAGCGAGTGGAAATGGCAGCGACCTATTTCCTCACGAAAAGTCGTTTTCCCGGTCCACCGAACGACGCACTCACCCACTCCTACTATCTCCGCGCCCTGGTGCAGGTGAACGCAAAGCTCTTTACTTCGGCCGGCTTTGCCCGCGGCATTGAGAATTTCTCTGCCCTTAGTCGTGATCGCTTGGGGCGCTTCCTGGCGAACACCTATTCTTTTGGCGCGCGTTACGAGGTCACTCCCCGCAACGGATTCTCTTTCAGCTTTGCCCGCCAGATTCGCTCCACCGGCTTGACACAAACCGGTTTTGGTTTCGGATTCTTCCATCGCTTTTGATTGTCCGGGTTCGCCCGCATTCGGCCGATGCAATCGAGATCGGGATGACACGAGTAGCCCCACGTGACCAAGGTTTCCTCCAGGCCAGCTTGACTGCTCGCGTGCTTGGCCCCGGTTTTAACCCTTATTTTTCTCAAGGATTGGCAAGATTTCGGAGAGATCTTGGAGGAGGTACTTTGCTCGAGCACGCCGCAGGCGCGCGTGCGTAGGATAAGGACCAAACACGGCGATGGGGAGAACGCCGGCGCGGCGGGCCATTTCGATGTCTTCGGGGGTGTCGCCGACGTAGGCGCACTCGGCCGGAGCGGCTCGTAGCCGGCGCAGCGCAAGATGAAGCACGGCCGGGTCCGGCTTATTTCGGCCGCCCTGTTCGCAGAAGAGTTTCACCTCAAAAAGTTTGTCCAGGCGAAAGCGCTTCAGCTCGCGAAGGACACGGGAACGGTTGCCGCTGGTGATCAGCCCCAGGCGATACCCGCGCAGGTGAAGCGTTTGGAGCACGCCGCGGGCGGCCGGGACAAGTTCCGGGGAATGACTCCGGTAATGCTGCCGCCAGAGGCGGTCGGCGCGGGGCCAATCTTTTCTGGCGATACCCATTTTCTTGTAAACGAGGTGCCAGTTGGGAGAGTAAATGCGCTTGAGACGCGCTTCGTCGCAGCTCTTGCCGAAGGCGGCGAACATCTTCTGATAAGCGTGAGTGCCGGCACGATAGGAGTCGAGCAGCGTGCCGTCCCAATCGAACACAACCGCGCGAATCAGAGGCTCGATGCGCATGCCTTACGCAGATGCAATTATCGAAAATCGAAACTCGAATTCGAACCTCGGGCTTTCCATTTCGAGTTTCGCTTTTCGTGTTCCGCGAACGAAGCCACCCGCGCCAGGTTTCACACAGGTACGCCGATCTGGCCGAACCAGGTGACCCGGTCCCAGTAACCTCGCTGAAAAACAATCAGGCCGTCGCGCACTTGAAAGAATCCGCAGCCGCGCAACCGGAACGAGCGGCCCGAAGCCGGCCGGCCGGCAAATTCGCCGCGGTGCGTGCCCCACCCTTCCCATTCCAGCGCCGCCCATTCCCCCTCTTCGAGAAGATTGACGCGGCTGTGTCCCATGTCGGGGAAAGCGCGGAACAACACGCGGAAGCTCTCGTGAATGGCCTCGCGGCCTTTGAGCGGCTGGTCAGCCACCTGCCAGTTCACCGCGTCGCTTGCATAGAGCGCCGCCAGCGCGTCCGCGTCCTGACGGTTGAAGGCCGCCGACCAGGCTTCCACCACCTGGCGGGGAGACCTGGGCATGGAACTCCTCGCGAGAAAAAGTCACCCCGGCGGCCTCAGCCGCCGGGGTGAGAATGCATTTGAACGACCGGCTATTCGGGCTAGAACTCGAACCTCACTGCAAGCTGGACCTGTCGGGGATCGCCGACGCCCTGCCGCAGGAAGCCGTCGAAGTTGAACAACCCGGGTGTGATGAGCGGATTCACGTTGTTGTCATTGTTGAAGGTGTTGAACATCTCGATCATGGGCGTCAACTTGAACCGCTCGCCCAACCTGATGGGACGGAGCACACGCCAATCGAAGGAGAAGAACTCGTTGTTCTTGCGCAAGGTGTTGCGGTTGGTGGCGGTGCGGACGGTCGGAGTGATTGGCTGGGCGGAACGCGCCTGCATCCGGACGTTGACTTGGAAGGACCACGGCAGTTCCGCGTACGTAAAGAAATTGAACTTGTGTTTGATGTCGCGGTCGGACAGCGCGTAATCCAACCCGAGGTTGCTGGGGTCGAAGGAGCGATCGGTGAACGGGTCGCGCTCGTTGGAATCGTCATCTAAGTCTTTGGAGAACACATAGTTGCCTTCCATTTGGAAGCCGTGGCTGAACCGCTTCCGCATTCCAATGGTGAAGGCGCGGTAGAGGGCTTTGCCGGCACTCTTGGCCGTCATCACTTCGCCCAATTCAAATAGGAAAACACCGCTCCGGTTGACATTGATGAAGCGTGTCAGGTGAACACCTTTTGACCAGGTAAAATCCGCGTACAGCGCCCAGTCGGGATAGAGCTCCTGCTCGAAGGCCACGTTGCTCGTGTAAATGCGCGGGTTGGCGTAATCCTTACTGAACACCCGAACTCCGCTGAAGCACGGGAACGGGTTGGCGCCGCATGATCCCGCCGTCGGGGTCACCAAGCCCGGCCAGGCCGGCGTGGGCGAAGTGAACCCAAGCCTAGCGGTATCCGTGCTGGTGAAAATTGTCTGCTGTTGCAGGCCGTTGGTGGTGATGGAGCCGACCTGCGTCAGCATGTTTTGCCGGGCGTTGTAAATTCCCCAGCTCCCTCGCAAGACCGATTTGCGGTTGTTCAAAAAATCCCAGGCAAAGCCAACGCGGGGTTGGAACATCTTTTTCTGATTGTGAAGGGTGCCATCCGAGGGAAAGTTCGGGTCACTTAGGAACATCCCATAAGCTGTGTCCGACGGAGCCACGACCGGGTCGGGGAAGATTTGGGCTTCCCAACGCAAGCCGTAGTTCAAAGTGAAGTTGGGCCGGATTTGCCACTTATCTTGAATGAACAAGGCGAGCTCTTCGTTCTTGATGTCGGACGCGCCGGCGGCGTCGGTGGCTAGTCCAGTCCTGCCCGCGCCCTGAAGAAAGAGCAACAGCGGGCCAGCGGCAAAGCCGGTAGCGAATCCCGTCGGGCAATTAGTGGGGGAGACGGGCAGCGTAAAATCGCCATAGCCCCCGCCCGCACAGTTCGCCGTGTTGGGGCCAAAGCCCGCCACAGAGGGCGTCTGCGGCGAGGCATAACGAAGGAAACCGGCGACGGTGTCAAAGATGTAGCGACCCTCAAAGAAGCCGCGGAAGACTTGCACGTTGCGGCTGTGGATCCACTCGCCGCCGAGTTTGATGGTGTGCCTCCCGGAGATGATGGAGAAGTTGTCCTTGAGATGCGTGCGCCAGAACAGTTCGTCAATTTTGGGGTTGAGGAAAAAGGGATGTCCAAACCGGAAGGTGTCGACGAAGCCCATGGCCGTGTCGGCTGGCACGTTCGAAACCACCGCCGCGCGAGGTCGCGCCTCTCGCGAATAGGTGAAGTGAGCTTCATTTAATTTTGTTACCGACACGGTGCTGAACAGGTTGAAGTTAAGCACCTGAATCCTGGACGGCCCTTCGATCCCGTTGGCGGAGTTGCCGTAGGTAGAAACGTCGAACGTCTCGTTGATCTTGTTGGACCGGTTAAAGTTGTAAGAAGCAGCCAACTGATTGTTGGGCGTGACGTTCCAGTCGAACCTACCAAAGACGGCAGTGTTGTGAACGGGGCGCCGGACCGGCTGGCCCTCTTCCTGATTCCGAGTCGTTCGCATGAAATTGATCAGCGCCACGCGCTGGCATTCAGCGCTGCCGCTAATGAGGGCCTCGTCGGCCGGATTCGTGATCACAGGGTTCGGATTCGAGCAGGCGGAGCCGAGCGGCTCGCTCAAATTGGCCCGCTGGAGGTTGGCGGTGATCTGCTCGACGGCCCCGAAGAGGAACATCTTGTCCTTGATGACCGGCCCGCCCACTGTGGCGCCGAACTGCTCCCGGTGGAAATCCTTGAGCGGCTTGCCGTCGGAGGTTTCTGCGCTCAGGGCCTCCAGCCGTTGAAAGTGGAAAATGCTACCGTGCACTTCGTTGGTGCCCGACCTGGTGATGACATTGACGACGCCGCCCGCCGTGCGTCCGAACTCCGCGTTAGCGCCGGTCGCCACCACCTGAAACTCCTTGACCGCTTCCAGCGTGATGTCGATGGCGGCGCGCTGGCCGCCCATCTGCTCGCCAAAGAAGCCGTTGTTGTAGTCGCCGCCGTCCAGGCTGATGTTGTTGAAAATCCCGCGCTGGCCGGCGAAGTTAATTGCGTCGCCGTCCGGTCCTTGCACGACGCTTACCCCGGGCGTCAACGTAAGCAGATCCTCAAATTTTCTCCCCAGGATGGGAGTCGTGCTCACCGTCGTCTGGTTCAATGTGGAACTGGCTTCCGTCTTGATCGTGTCCACGGTGGGTGTGGTGGTGACGACGATGCGTTCTGCAGTCGGTGAAACCTTCATCGTCAGAGAGAGGGCAATAGCCTGCCCAACCGTGAGGCTAAAGTTCTCCTGGACGACGGTGGAGAAGCCTTGCTTGGAGACCGTCAACGTATAGCGGCCTGTAGGCAACTGGAGAAAGACAAATCGGCCGTCGTTGTCGGTGCTCAGGGTTCTCGTGAAGTTGGTGTCCAGATTCCTTACTTCAACGGTGGCCCCGGGCACGACAGCGCCCGATTGGTCCACCACCTCGCCCTGGATCACGCCGGTGGTCGCCTGCGCCTGGCCGAACAACGCGGCCGGCAGCAGCCATACCAGCAGACAAACGAATAGCAAATTGCGTTTCATGCTTGTGGCTCCTTCTTGAAAGTGTGCTGTCCGTTCCTGCCGGGCGACGATGCCGGGCAGGCTGGGATGATGTGGGTTCCGACTCTTGTTCTCAGAACCAAGAACACCGTCTTACCCCACAGGTAATCGAGGGACGCGAACCGAGAGCAAAAATGGCCTTCCTGCCGTTAGAAGGGAATCCTGCTTCCTACGGCAACGACTGATCTCTTGCGATTCCGGCCACCCCGACCAAGTCGGGACTGGCTTGATTAGATCGGAACGCCCAAGCTCCCGGAATGACGCCCGCGATTATACTCCTACTGGCCATCAAGGCAAGAGGGGAGTGGGCTGCACGACAGATTTTACGTTTCGTCGGGCAGCGATTGGGCCAGCATCTTCGCTGGCAGGATCGAGCGAGCCGGGTTCGGTCAGCTTTCTCCTCGCGCCCCGGTCAGTTGGACGAGCGGCTGGGGACTCGGCGCCAGCGCCGGATCAATCTTCTGCGGGGCGCGCCAGTTGTCGAGCATCGCCACCTGTTGCACGCAGGAGACCGTGCAGCGCGGCGCGCACGGCTTCGGTGTGTTGAACTCGCGCCGCCGATGCTCCGCCGTGTACTGCTCGAGAGGCATCGCCGGGTAACCCCGCTGCTGCGAGCAATAGTGCACCAGCCCGTTCTCGCAGATGTAGAGGTAGCGCGAACCGGCGCGGCAGCGCCAGTGATTCGCCAGTCCCTGCGAAATGTTCTCCTGGAACCGGTTGAACCGCGCATACGATCGCTTGCCCATCGCCATGATCTCTTGAAAGATCTCGCGCTCGCGTTCGCCGAGCGGCCGCAATTGCCCACCGCCGTCGTGGATGATGCCGACCGTGCTGGTGAAGCCCAGCTCGATCGCCCGGCGCGCCACCGTCAGCGCGTCCTCGGGGTCTTTCACCCCGCTCCCCAGCACCGAGTTGATGTTCACCCCGAACTCGGCATGCTCGGCCAGTAGTTCGAGTTTCTTGTCCAGCACTTTCAAGCTCTTCTTCGAGACTTCGTCCGGCGTCACGTTGTCGATGCTGATTTGCAAATGTTCGAGCCCCGCCCGGTTCAGCCGCTCGATGCGCTCCGCCGTCAGCAGGTAGCCGTTGGTGATCAGTCCCGCCAGGATGCCGCGCTGGCGGATGCGCCGGATGATGTCGTCCAGGTCGGGATGCAGCAGCGGCTCCCCGCCGCTGATCGTAATGATCGTCGTGCCAAACGACGCCAGCCGGTCAATCCGCCGGAACAGCTCTCCGGTCGGCACCGGCTTCGAGTGGTCGTCAAACTCGTTGCAGTACGCGCAGGAGAGGTTGCAGCGCCGGATGACGATGAGGTGCGCCAGGACAGGGTGGCTTGTGGAAAGCAGCCCCTTGGTTATCATCCGCCATTCCCGCAGCCGGCGGTGGGCGAAGAGCAGCTTGCGCCGAATCTCCTTGCGGCTCATCTCGCGGCGCAGTACCCCACACCCAAGCCTTACCCGCTCGCTTAACCGTTTCATTACTGTGGGCTTGCGAGCCGCCGAGCGGCTCGCTTCTCGCCCTATGCAGTCGTGTTCTCCCCGTTTCAGATAGACGATGGCAGGACGGAGCTTCTTCCGTGCGGCAGATAGTGGTGTCATCGGGCGCGAAATAATCCGGCAGTCTAGTTGCACCCTACCCGGGCTGCAATCCAAAACGCCTGAATGGGGAATTTTGAGGGGCGAGCGTGGTAAAAATCCCTTTAAAAAGCAAAGACTTAACAGTCAGGCGACCACCTTGGCGGCACCCTATGTCCTGGTCGGGTGAAACCTGCAATTATCTGATTTCACATGGGCTACCATTCGATTCGGGAACGTGAGAGGTGCCAGGAGGTGCCGTTACACCTGCGGTTTGATGCGGGTCACGTCTTTGGGGAGTTTCAACTCGAATTTGGAGTCGGGGATCTTGAGGTTGGACTTGGCCTCGGTGTAGTGAATTTCGAAGTAATCGCCCCCGGCCTCGAAGAACTTTTGATGAATCGGCAGCCAGGAGACCATGTCGAGCCAGAGATGAATCTTGTTGATCTGGGCGCGGACCTGGTCCGACTTCGGCGTCAATTCCAGTTGCGCCACCGAGCGCCCATCCATCTCCGTTTCCCCGATCAGCGTGACCAGATAGGACTTTGGGAGCTCCTTGGCCGACTTGCCGAAGCCGAGCAACAGCAATTCATCCACCAAGCCGCGGTGCTTGGATAGGTCGTATTCCTGGACCTGCTTGATCTTGGGGGTGTAGATCTGCGCCCGATCCCCGTTCAGGAGGATGATTTTCGTGTCTGGCTTTGAGAACTCAATCCGCAGG
>Ga0209108_10000099_pt1 | contig 40012 bp, 41 predicted proteins | sample Rifsed10ft1_FD_184003 | JGI IMG/M metagenome (GOLD analysis project Ga0209108, IMG submission 184003) | Soil microbial communities from Rifle, Colorado, USA - sediment 10ft 1 (version 2) | ecosystem: Environmental > Terrestrial > Deep subsurface > Rock core/Sediment | place: Rifle, Colorado...
CCTGACGGCCATCGTCAGCATCAAGCACCGCGACCCGCAGTTCGAGAGCCAGACCAAGGTCAAGCTGATGAACGCCGAAGTCCAGACCCAGGTGCAGCAGGTGGTGGGCGAGGCCTTCGGCGAGTTTCTCGAACAGAACTCGCGGGCTCTGCGGGCGATCATCCAGAAATGCCTGACCTCCGCCCGCGCCCGCGACGCCGCCAAGAAAGCGCGCGACCTGGTCATCCGCAAGAGCGCGCTGGAGAGCCTGACGCTGCCGGGCAAGCTGGCCGACTGCTCCGAGCGCGAGCCCAACAAATGCGAGATGTACATCGTCGAGGGCGACTCGGCCGGCGGATCGGCCAAGCAAGGCCGCGACCGCCATTTCCAGGCGATCCTGCCCCTGCGGGGGAAGATCCTCAATACCGAGCGCGCCCGGCTGGACAAGATCCTGTCCAACAACGAAGTCAGGGCGCTGATCTCGGCGTTGGGGACGGGCATCGGTGACAACTTCGACCTGGCCGGGCTGCGTTACGGCCGGGTCATCATCATGACCGACGCCGACGTCGACGGCAGCCACATCCGGACGCTGCTGCTGACCTTCTTCTTCCGTTACATGCCGGCGCTCATCGAGCAGGCCCACCTGTTCATCGCCCAGCCGCCGCTGTATCGCATCGCCTACAAGAACAAGGTGCAGTACGCCTACAACGAGCAGGAACGCGAGAAGGCCATCAAAGACCTGGGCGCCGGCGCCGAGAAGGCCAGCCTCAGCCGCTACAAGGGGTTGGGGGAAATGAACCCCGAGCAGCTGTGGGAGACGACGATGGATCCGGCGCGGCGGACGCTGCTCCAGGTGTCGATCGAGGATGCCGCCGCCGCCGACCGGACCTTCGACATGCTGATGGGCGAGGCCGTTCCGCCCCGGCGCCGCTTCATTCAGACGCACGCACGCGAAGTAAGAAATCTGGATATTTAGGCGCGTATTATCCGGCCTGCGTGGGGAGGCACTCGGCCGGCAAGACACCGCTCGCGCGCGACTCGGCGATTCCTCGCTTCGCTCGGAATGACACAGATGCAGTTAACGCGCTCATGTCATCCCGAAGACCGCGCAGCGGGCTGAGGGATCTCCATGATCCTCGGTTTGGGCCGCGCCACCGGGCCGCCAGGATGCGCCGACGCGCGCCCCGGCGATTTTCCCCTTCGCTCGGACCTGGAAGTCAGCGCGACTTCCGAAGACGTCCTCCTGTAGTACGCTATGACCATGGATGCGGCCTCCGACCGCCTGCTGGTGGAGCGGACGCGAGGCGGGGACGTGAATGCCTTCGGAGACCTGGTGCAGCGTTACCAGGCCTCGGTCTTCAGCGTCTGCTACCGCCTGTTGGGCGACTCGGCGGAGGCGGAAGACCTCGCCCAGGAGGCGTTCCTGCGGGCCTTCCGGCGCCTGGGAAGTTACGATGTCGAGCGGCCATTCGGGCCCTGGATGCGCCGGGTGGCAGCCAACTTGTGCCTGAACGCCCTGCAGCAGCGGCGACCGCCGGCGGCGGAACTGGACGATGAGGCCGATGAGGTTCCTGGCGATCCACAAGAAATGCCCGAGCTGGCCGGAGAACGAGCGGCGAGGGCGCAGCGGGTGAGGTCCGGACTGCTCCGCCTGCCGTCTCACTACCGGGCGGTGATCGAGTTGCGGCACTACCAGGACATGAGCTACGATGAGATGGCCGCCGCGTTGGGGATCGGCGTCGGCGAAGTGCGCACCCGTTTGTTTCGGGCGCGCCGGATGATGGCCCGCTGGTTGAGCGATGAAGGCTGAAATCGTGCATCTTTCCGACTTGGAGATCGACGCCCTGCTGGATATGGCCCTCGAGGGTGGGGCGGCGCGGGAGGCGCGGGCCCATCTGACCGCCTGTGGCGAGTGCTCGCGGCGCGCCGCCGCGCGGGCAGACCTGTTCGCCGTCCTCGAGACCTGGGAGGATTCTCCGCCGTCGCGCGATCTGGCGCCGTGGGTCGTTCTGCGGTTATCTCACCGAAGGCTGCCCCTCGGGTTGACCCTGGCTACGGCTGCCCAGGCCGTCCTGGCGGCGCTGATCGTCGTCCTGGCCTGGCCGCTGGTGGAACCCATCTTCTCCTCGTTGCAGGCACCGACCATCTCCACCCTCGAGTTAGGCCTCTCCGAGGCTCTTGCGATGCAGGCCGAAGGTTTGCTCGTCGCCGCCGAAGCTGCGCTTCAGCCGCTGCTCGACTCGCTGGACGAGTGGCTGCGTGTGACGCCCGAGTGGATGACGCTTTCGCCGGCCATCGTCGCCGGCGCCCTGCTGGTGGCCGTTCTGGGGAACTCGATCCTGCTGGCCGGGGACGCCTCCGGCTGGCGCCGCATCCGGCCGAGGAGATTGTGATGGATCAGCCCGTCGCGTTGCTCAGCGGTTTCATCGCCCTGATGGCGGTGCTGTTCGGTTTGTTCGCCAGCTCCGCCGCCCTCTTCCCGCGCGCCGCCTGGCTTGCCCAACGAGCGGCTGAAGAGAGCCCCGGACGATCGCTGTTGATCGGAGCCGTCAACACCGGCTTCGTCCTGGCCATCGCGCTGACCTTGACGGCCAGCCGCGGCCCGATCCTCACTTTTCTGGGCGCCACCGTCGCCGCCGCCGGCCTGGCCGGAGCGGCCGTCGGGCTGGCCGGCGTCGTCACCATGATCGGCAAGCGGCTGACGCGGCGGGGCAGCAGTCTCTCGGAGATCCTGGCCGGAACGGCCGTGCTGTCTTTGGCCTGTGCCACTCCGTTCTTCGGCTGGTTCGTCGTCCTGCCCGGGATCGTGTTCCTGGGACTGGGAGGTTTCATCCTCGGTTGGTTCCGACGCCGCGCGTGGAGCGCACAGGTGTAGTTTCAGGAGAAGCATTCCTCAACTCGGCCGGGCCCCGCGCCACCTTGCGTCGCCGCGTCTCGGGGATTCCTCGGTCGGCCTCTTCGGCCTCCCTCGGAATGACATGATGGGGTAAGTCCCCGATTTTCCCGGCTCCTAACTCATGTCATTCCGAGCGCCCAAAGGGCGCGAGGAATCCCCTAAGAGCCTCGAGCCTGACGTGCCCTCCGGGCCCTCAACCTCCCCGAAGTGCCCGCGACGTTTCCTTCGATCCTCCTGTAATCCATCGTAGCAACCCATCTCGGCGCTCCCGCAGGGCGCGCCGGCAGGAGGCAACATGGCCGACGTCTATGCCGTCTTCGGAACACTCTTGGCCCTGGGGATCGCCTTCCCCGGCCTGCTCGCCGGGTCCTGGCTGCTTTTTCCCGACATCGTCGGTCGAGCCAGGGTCCGCGCGGCGGGGACGCCCTGGCGGTCGTTCTTGCTGGGCGTGGGCGCCGTGCTGCTGACGGCGATCCCGGTGATGATTCTCAACGCGATTCCGATCGGGATCGCCAAGCTGGCGGCGGTGCTGATCGTCTTCGGCGCCTTGGGCGTGGCGACGCTGGGCGCGGCCGCCGTCGCAGCGGAGATGGGCGACAGGCTGCGGGCCCACGCGCCGTCCTCGCTGACTTCGGCCGGCGCCTTCGTCCGCGGCGCCGTCGCCCTCGAACTGGCCGCCGCCTTTCCGATCGTGGGCTGGTTCCTGGTGATCCCGGGCGTTCTGCTGCTGGGCTTCGGCGCCGGAGTCTTCGCGCTGCTGCGCTGGCTGCCGAGGGCACACGCGTCGAGCGCCGCGCCCCGCCCGGAAAGCTTTCCCAGCCGCGCCTGATCGCGCAGCTTCCCGCCGTGAGCGAAGCGAGCGGAGGGACGATGGCCCTCGAAAGACGCGAATTCCTCAAGCTGGCCAGCCTGGTCGCTGCCGGGACGACGGTGTCGGCCTGCACGCCGATCTACCGGATGGTGGGCGAAGCCTCCGAGGGTCCCACGCCCTGGTTGGAAGGCGACGGGCTCACCTTCCGGGCGCTGCAACGCATGACATACGGTCCGACCCTCGCCGAGCGGCAGCACGCCGCCGCCATTGGGCTTCCAGCTTGGGTCGAAGAGCAGCTTGCCCCGGCTTCGATGCCCGACCTTCCAGGAGACCTGTCCGTTCGGCCGCTGAGCAGCCTGTCGTTAGAAGCGGTCGATCTGGCGGCCTGGGAGCGCGACGACGTGGAGGGCGAGCTCCAGCGCGCCGCCATCCTGCGCCGCGTCTTCTCCCGCCGCCAACTCTTCGAGGTCCTGGTTGAATTCTGGACCGATCATTTCAATATCTCGATCGAGAAGGGCGCCTGCTGGTTCCTCAAGACGATCGACGATCGCCAGGTGGTCCGGCGGCACGCTCTCGGGAATTTCCGCGATCTGCTGTGGGCCTCCGCCCACTCGCCGGCGATGCTGGTCTACCTCGACAACCAGGCCAACGACCGGACGGCGCCCAACGAAAACTATGCCCGCGAGCTCCTCGAGCTGCATACCCTGGGAGTCGATGGCGGGTACACGCAGCAGGATGTCATGGAGATGGCGCGCTGTCTGACGGGCTGGACGGTGCGCGACCGGTTCTGGAAAGGTCAGTTCGTCTTCCGCCCCGAGATGCACGACGACGGCCCCAAGCGAGTGCTGCGGAAGGCCATCGCGCCCTCCGGGTTGGCGGAAGCCGAAGGCGTCCTCGAAGGCCTCGCCTCACATCCGGCGACGGCGCGACGCCTGGCGCGCAAGCTGGTCCGCCGTTTCTTGGAGCTCGAGCCGGTGGAAGAGGAGGCGCTCGTGCAGCGCGCCGCCTCGACGTTCAACGCCTCTGGCGGCGAGATCCTGCCGATGGTCCGCCTGATTCTGCTCGACGGGGTGCTGCGAGCGCCGGCCGGTTTGGCCCCGAAGTTCAAGCGCCCGGTCCACGTCGTCGCCTCGGCCTTGCGGATGCTGGAGGCCGTCACCAACGGCGGCGCGCTCATCCAGGGCCACTTGGCTCGCATGGGTCAGCCGCTGTTCCAATGGCCGACCCCGGACGGGCCGCCGGACGACCCGGCGGCCTGGCAGACGGGCCTGTTCGCCCGCTGGGAGTTCGCCTACCAGCTCGCCCGCAATCACATCGAGGGCACGGAGATCGATCTCCCGGCCCTGCTCGTGACAGCCGGCGCGGCCGGTCCCGGCAAGGCCTTCGACGCGCTGGCCAACATCGTCTTGGGTTCGCCGCTTGGCGAGCCGGCGAGAGGGGAGATCCTGCGCCTCTTATCGAAAGAAGACAAAGACGAGATGCCGGCGCTGTTCCTGGCCGGGCTGCTGGCCTCGCCGGCGTTCCAATGGCGCTGAATATGGGTGAGGGAGACTTCCGATGACACACGCAGCAGACTGCGAAACTTGCCGCTGGGTCGTGCCTTCCACCGCCGGATGGCCGGGATGGATGCCGCGCCTGGCGTTTCGGGCGGCGGCCAGGGGCACCCGCGGCGACGTCTTGCTGGTGGTCTTCCTGCGCGGCGCGGCCGACTGTCTGAATGTGGTCGTGCCTCACGGGGAGGAGGCCTACTATCGGCTGAGGCCGTCTCTCTCGATCGCCCGGCCCGACGACCGGCGGAGGCCCTCGGCGCAGCGGGCCGTGGATCTGGATGGTTTCTTCGGACTCCATCCGGCGCTGGCGCCGCTGCTCCCCGCGTGGCAGGCCGGCCACTGGGCGATCGTGCATGCCTGCGGCGCGCCGGACGAGTCGCGCAGTCATTTTCAGGCGATGGAGCTGATGGAGCGCGGGCTGACGGATCTGCAGGGCCCGGCCTCGGGCTGGATCAGCCGCCACCTGGCTTCCTTCGACACGGGCAACGCTTCGCCGCTCCGCGCCGTGGGCATCGGCGAGCAGGTCCAGCGCAGCCTGCGCGGCGTCGTCCCGGCGTCGGCGCTGCAATCGATCGCCGACTATCACCTCGGCGGCGATCCGGACTCGACCTCCCGGCTGCAGGCTGCCCTGGCCAGCCTGTATGGCGGGGATGACCCCCTCAGTCAAGTCGGGCGAGAGACCCTCTCGGTCCTCGAGACTCTCTCGGCTTTGGAGGCCGCCGGCTACCGGCCGCGCCCGGAGGCGCTCTACCCGGAAAGCGACTTCGGCATGGGGCTGCGGCAGGTAGCGGCCTTGATCCGCGCCGATGTCGGCCTGGAGGCGGCCGCCATCGATGTCGGCGGATGGGACACACATTTCGGTCAGGGCGGCAGCGAAGGGTTGATGGCGGGTCTGTTGGGTGACCTGGGGCAGGGTCTTTCGGCGCTGCACGCCGATCTGGTCGACCGCATCGACGACCTGACGGTCGTGGTGATGACCGAGTTCGGGCGGCGTGCCGTCGAGAATGCCAGCCTCGGGACGGATCACGGTCACGGCGGGGCGATGTTCGTCCTTGGCGGCGGCGTGGAGGGTGGACGAGTCCACGCGCTGTGGCCCGGCCTGGAGGAAGGACAGCTCTTCGGCCCAGGCGACCTGGCAGTGACGATCGACTATCGAGACGTGCTGGCCGAAATCTGCCGGTTGCGGCTCAACAACCCATCCGTCGAAGCGGTCTTCCCGGACTACCAGGCGGTATTTCGGGGGATCGTGCGGCCGCGCGGTCGCTAGGAGGTCGCGGGCGCTGTGCTCCGCTCACGCTTCGACTGCGCCCCGCGCCTGACGGCGCTGTGCTCCGCTCAGCGCGGAGGTCACTCTTCAAGTGAGCTTCCTCCCTGAGCGGAGGCCGCACTGCAGCCTCGCTCTCGCCGGAACTCGCTGCGGCCGTAGTCGAAGGGCGAGTCCTCAAGGCGCGGAGGTCACTCTTCAAGTGAGCTTCCTCCCTGAGCGGAGGCCGCACTGCACCCTCGCTCTCGCCGGCGTATTCTGCGGCCGTAGTCGAAGACAAGGGCCCAGGCGCGGAGGTCACTCTTCAAGTGAGCTTCCTCCCTGAGCGGAGGCCGCACTGCACCCCCGCTCTCGCCGGAACTCGCTGCGGCCGCAGTCGAAGACAAGGGCCTAGGCGTGGAGGTCACTCTCCATGTGAACTTCCTCCCTGAGCGGAGGCCGCACTGCACCCTCGCTCTCGCCGGAACTCGCTGCGGCCGTAGTCGAAGGGCGAGTCCCCAGGCGCGGAGGTCGCGTCGGCTACGGCCTCCAGGTGAGAAACGTGTCGAGCACGGCCACGTTGATGTCGAAGTCGGTATCGGTGTGGTTGGTTAACTCGATGTCGACCGCCGGAATCCCCTGCGAGGCGGCCCAATCGGCGAACTGACCGGTGTACTCGCAGCCGTAGTCGCGCGGCGGGTACAGGTAGCCGCTGACGGCCGCCAGGGCTGCGGCCAGGCGGGCCGAAGCGGTGTCCGGCGGCGACCCGCCGGGAAAGATCCCCAGTGCGGCGCTGTGGTAGCTGATCATTCCTTCGAAGTCGTGGTCGAGGATGAAACGAATGAGCGCCGCCGTTTCGGGTTCCGACAGGGGGTGATCGCCGGCAGTGATCGGCAGGTAGTGCCAGCAGTACGTGTGGTCCCAGTCCGGGTGCCAGTTGATCGGCCAGTTGCGATTTAGATCGACCCCGTGATCGTTGGCCCGGCCCTCGTAGGAGTGGGAGCGGGCTTCGCCGTCGGGGTTCAGGGCGCGCAGGATAAACAGCGTGACGTCATCGGGGACGCGCTCCGGTTCGGATTGAAGCAGCCCGATCAGTTCGTCCGCCAAGGCGATGGTGTTCCATTCGTAGCCGCCGTGAATCCCGGCCACGATCAGGAGCTGACGCGGACCACCCCCGAAGCGGAAGACCTCCAACGGCCGATCGCCGACGGATCTTCCGATCACGAAAGGCACGCCGGCGCCGACGGTGGGCGTCGGGCTGGGCGCCGTCGGCGTCGCCGATGGGGTTGCTCTCGGAGCGGGGGGTTCGGTCGAGGTCGTGCGAGCGGTTGCCGACGGGGGCGCCGGACTGGCGGCGACCGAGAGTCCCTCGGCGGCGCCGGCAGCCCGCGATGGGGCGCAGGCCGCCAGCAGAGCGAGGAGGGTCAGGCAGGCCATGCCGCGCGTCGTCCGATCGACGGTCGCCGCCGCCGCGCGCATCTCTCCCCGTGACATGAGCGGGAACTATAGCACGGCCGCCGCCGCACCTGGCGGCCGCGCTTCGTCGCCGACCTTCCTCCTTGCGGCGAGGGTGCGGGGACCGATGGACGGCCGGCCCGGAGGACGGTCGGCGCCTTCCAATCGCCTTGCGCCCGGACCCACTTGGCCTCGTTTGAGTGAGAATGGGTGTGCCTTTGCTACAATAGCGCATCGGCGACAGGCCTCGCCAGGGGAACCATGGCGCTGCAGCCAGGCACGCTGCTCAGGAACCGTTATCGCGTCGAGATCGTCCTCGGCCAGGGAGGCATGGGGGCGGTCTACCGCGCCATCGACTCCAACCTCGGCGTGACGGTTGCGGTCAAAGAAAACCTCTTCACCACCAAGGAATTCGCCACCCAGTTCGTGCGCGAGGCGCGCATCCTGGCCAACCTGCGCCACTCCAGCCTGCCGCGCGTCACCGACCACTTCGTCGTCGAAGGCGAAGGCCAATACCTGGTGATGGACTTCGTCGCCGGCGAGGATCTGCGCGAGCGGCTCGAACGCTCCGGACCGGTCAGCGAGGAAGAGGCCCTGCCCTGGTTCTTCGACATTTGCGATGCGCTGGCCTACCTGCATACCCGCGTCCCGGCCATCCTGCATCGCGACGTCAAGCCCGGCAACATCAAGCTGACCCCCGACGGTCGAGGGGTGCTGGTCGATTTTGGACTGGCCAAAGTGGTCGAAGGGACCGGGACGACGACCACCGGTGCCAAAGCCATGACGCCGGGCTTCTCCCCGCCGGAGCAGTACGGCACCGGCCGGACGGATCCGCGCACCGATGTCTACTCCCTGGCGGCGACGATGTACGCCGCCTTCACAGCGCGCATTCCCGAAGACGCCCTGGAGCGGGCGATGGGCCGTGAGCACCTGACTCTGCTGCGAGAGCGCAATCCGCAGGTCAGCTCCGGGGTGGCGCGGGCGGTCGAGAAGGCGCTCGAGGTCCGGCCGGACGACCGCTTCCAGACGATGGCCGAGTTCGCCGGCGCGCTGCGGGCGGCGTCGACCGCCAGCCGCCCGACGCTGGTGCGGGCGCTGCCGTTTGTCAATGCCCAGCCTCCGGCGCCGCCGCCGGCCAGGACGACCGTGGCGCCTCCGAAATCCGAGCCGGCCCGCATGCCGACGGCATCCGAGGGCCGCAAGGCCTGGCCCCTCCTGCTGGTGGCCATCATCGGCGTCCTGGCGCTCTTCGGGACGTTTGCCCTGGTGCCGGCCTTGTCCGGCCTGTTTGGGGGCGGCCGTTCCACCCCTTCGGAGGCTTCCTCAACCATCGTCCGCCCGTCGCCGACACTGGCTCAAGCGCTGATCGTGCCGACCCTTCCGCCGACGACGTCTCCCGAGTCGACCGACACCGCCGTCGCCGTGGTCCCGACCGCCGGCGCCACGCCGGTGGGCGGGGGGATCGGCCAGCTGGCGTTTGCCTCGACGCGCGAGGGAGTCTCGCAGATCTTCGTGGTCAACTTCGACGGATCCGATCCGACCCGGCTGACGAATCTGGTCGACGGCGCTTGCCAGCCGGCGTGGTCGCCGGACGGGAAGCGGCTGGCCTTCACCTCGCCCTGCAACGCCAACAAGGAGATCTACACCGGGGCCCAGATCTTCATCATGAACGCCGACGGCAGCAACCTGGAGCCGCTGCCGACGGTCCCCGGCGGCGATTTCGATCCGGCCTGGTCCGCCGATGGGACGCAGCTGGCGTTCACGTCGCTGCGCGACCGGCGCGCTCAGATCTATGTGATCGACGTCGAGTCCAAAGTCATCACCAACCTGAGCAGGAGTCCGGCGGCCGAGACGCAGCCTTCCTGGTCCCCGACCGGCGCCGAATTGTTGTTGACCGTGGAGCGCGCCGACTCGCTCGACATCTGGATCATGCCCGAGCAAGGCGGCTCCTCCAAACGCTTCACCCGCGGCGGGGACGACACCCATCCCGACTGGGGGAGCACCGGGTCGTTGATCCTGTTCACCAGGCGAACCGACGGCGTGCCGCATCTGGTCGCGACGGCTTACGAGAACAATGGCGTGATTGGGAACCGCGTCTGCCCGTCGGGCGCGCTGGCCGGTTACCCGATGGCCGAGGGAGAGCTCTCCCCCGATCAGAATTGGATCGCCGTAGAGAGCTGGCCGAGCGGCTCCAACCATGAGATCGCCGTGATGACGGTCAACTGCACGAACTTCCGCATATTGACCGAGGATCCGGGCCTCGATTTCGATCCGGCCTGGCGCCCCTGAGTTCGACGGCGCTCGGTCGCCCGGGAAGCCCCAAGCCCCGCCTGCGTCGCGCGTGAATCCGGGCCGGCCGGCGGGCCGGTGTTCGACGACGAGCATCCGGCCGGAAACGGACCTCCATCCTTGTGGCGGAGCAGAGCCTGCCGGATAATCGACAGAGGCTGCCCGCTCCGGCCAAAACCCCTATCGGAGACCATGCATGACCGCTTCCATCATCGACGGCAAAGCCATCGCCAGCGAGGTTCGGACCGAAGTCGCCCAAGGCGTCGAGAAACTGCTGGCCGATGGCGGCCCACGCCCCGGATTGGCGACGGTCCTCGTCGGCGACAACCCGGCTTCGCACACCTACGTCAAGGCCAAGCGCAAGGCGTGCGCCGAGGCCGGGATTGAGTCGTTCGGCCATGAGCTCCCGGCCACGGCCACCCAGGCCGAGGTCGAGGGCCTGGTCGCCCGTCTCAACCAGGATCCCAAGGTTCACGGAATCCTGGTGCAGCTGCCGCTGCCGGCCGGGCTGGATGAGGAAGCCGTGTTGAAGGCGATCAGCCTGGAGAAGGACGTCGACGGATTTCATCCGCTCAACATCGGCCGCCTGGCGCAAAAGGGACGCGAGCCGCTCTTCGTGCCCTGCACCCCGGCCGGCTGCCTGGTGCTGCTCAAGAAAGCCGGCGCCAAGCTCGACGGAGCCAACGCCGTCGTGGTGGGGCGGTCCAACATCGTCGGCATGCCGGCGGCGCTCCTCTTGGTCAAAGAGAACGCCACCGTCACCATCTGTCACTCGCGCACCAAGGACCTGGCCGGGGTGTGTCGTTCGGCGGATGTACTGATCGCCGCCATCGGGCGGGCCGAGATGATCCGCGGCTCGTGGATCAAGCCGGGCGCGTATGTGATCGACGTCGGCATCAATCGCGTGGAGGATCCCTCGACCAAGTCCGGCTATCGGCTCGTCGGCGACGTGGCCTACGAGGAGGCCGTTCAGGTGGCGGGAGCGATCACACCCGTCCCCGGCGGGGTTGGGCCGATGACGATTGCGCTGCTGCTGCAGAACACGCTGCGGTCCGCCGCACGCCGCGCGACCTGATTGCGAGCGAACCACTCGAGTTTCCCAGACAAAGACCGGCCGGCCGGGGGCTTTGTGAGATTCTTCATTGGGGGAGGCGTTGTCTGACAATTGACGGCGGCACGGTCGGGTGTTAGAGTCGAGCCAATCTCCGCCTCCCCCGATGCCAACTCTCCTGGTCCGCCACGCAAACGTACTCGTCACGATGGACGGTGCCCGGCGGGAGATCGCCGGTGGGGGCCTTTTTGCCCGCGACGGCTGGATCGAACAGGTCGGGCCGAGCGATCACCTTCCGACCAGCGCCGATGAGGTGCTCGATCTGGAGGGCCACCTGGTCCTCCCCGGCCTGGTCAACACGCACCATCACCTGTATCAGACCCTGACGCGGGCCGTCCCGGCGGCGCAAAATGCCGACCTCTTCCACTGGCTGCGGGCGCTGTACCCGATCTGGGCCCGCCTCACGCCGGACGACATCCGGCTCTCGACCCAGATCGGGCTGGCCGAGCTGGCTCTCAGCGGATGTACCACCGCCTCCGACCACCTGTACCTCTTTCCCAACGGTTCGCGGCTCGACGATGAGGTCGACGCGGCCGGCGCCATCGGCATTCGGCTGCATGCCGGGCGCGGTTCGATGAGCCTCGGGGAAAGTCGCGGCGGCCTGCCGCCGGACAGCGTCGTCGAGCCGGAGCAGAGCATCCTGGCCGACAGTCGCCGGGTCATCGAGGCCTACCATCAGGCGCAGCCTGGGGCGATGATCCGGATCGTGGTGGCGCCCTGTTCTCCGTTCTCGGTGACTCCCGAGCTGATGCGCGAGTCGGCGGCGCTGGCGCGCGCCTATCACGTCCGGCTCCATACCCACCTGGCCGAGACTCTGGACGAGGAGCGATTTTGTCTGGAGTCCTTCGGTCGACGGCCGCTGGCCCACGCCGAAAGCCTGGATTGGCACGGGGACGACACCTGGTTCGCCCACGCCGTGCACATGAGTCCGGATGAAGTCGTTCGCATGGCGAACGATCACACCGGCGTCGCCCACTGCCCGTCCTCCAACATGCGATTGGCCTCCGGGATCGCCCCCGTGCGCCGCTTCCAGAGGCAGGGCGTCCCGGTCGGGCTCGGGGTGGACGGCTCAGCCAGCAACGACACTTCCCACATGCTGGCGGAAACGCGCCAGGCCCTGCTGCTTTCGCGGGTCGGGGGCGCCGCTCGCCCCGATATCGACCAGGAGACTTCCTTGCTGACCGCCCGAACGGCGCTCGAGCTGGCGACGCGCGGGGGCGCGGCCGTCCTCGGTCGGGAGGATATTGGCTCGCTCGAGCCGGGGAAGTGCGCCGATTTCATCGGCATCCGCCTCGATCGGCTGGGGTACGCCGGCGCCTTGCACGATCCGGTGGCGGCGGCCGTCCTGTGCGCGCCGGCCACGGTCGACCTGGGCGTCGTGCATGGACGCAAAGTCGTCGATCAAGGTCAACTGGTGGGCGTCGATCTGCCACCGCTGATCGAACGCCACAATCGCGCCGCCGCGCGCCTGGTGCGAGGGGAGTAGGACGTGGCTGATGCCGCGCTTGGCTCTTTGACCCCCGACCCCTCCCCCTGCCCGAACTCGAGCAAGATTGACCGCGTGCCCGGAATGGGGAGGGGAAGAATTCTTTGGAAGGTGGGGGGAGCGGAGCTCCCACCACCTTCCAGAAAACGACTCCCTCCCCATGGCCTATTCCACCAGCGGCGCAACCTAACCAATTCCAGGGGGAGGGGCAAGGGGTGGGGGTCGGAGGATCACTACTCGATTGCGCCGGACGCAGACGGTCATCTGAGGTGGGTCCCATGATCGATGCCACGTCCTGGGCCGTGACGACCCGCCACCTGGTCGATGTCGCCATGGGGCGCGCACCGGCCGACCGCGTCTTGCGGCGGGGTCGCTGGGTGTGTGTCCAGTCGGGCGAGATCATCGACGGCACCGATGTCGCCATCGCCGGGGAACGCATCGCCTTTGTCGGGCCGGATGCCGGCCATGCCATCGGGCCGCAGACCGAGGTCACCGACGCCACCGGCAAGTATCTGGTGCCCGGTTTGCTCGACGGCCACATGCACGTCGAATCGGGAATGCTGACCGTGACCGAGTTCGTGCGGGCGGTCGTCCCTCACGGAACCACGGGCATGTTCATCGACCCGCATGAACTGGCCAACGTCTTCGGGCTGCGCGGCGTGCGCATGATGGTCGACGAGGCGGCGCTGCAGCCGATCCACGTCTGGGTCCAGATGCCGTCCTGCGTGCCTTCGGCGCCCGGATTGGAGACGCCGGGAGCAGCCATCGGTCCGGCGGAAGTGGCCGAGGCGATGACCTGGCCGGGCGTGATCGGCCTGGGCGAGATGATGAATTTCCCCGGTGTCTGCTCGGGGGATGCGGGGCTGCACGCCGAGATGGCCGAGGCGCGGCGGGCCGGCAAAGTCATTGGCGGGCACTACGCCTCGCCGGACATTACCCTTCCATTCCACGGGTACGTCGCCGGCGGGCCGCAAGATGACCACGAGGGGACGCGCCTCGAGGACGCCGTGGCCCGGGTGCGACAGGGAATGAAGGTCATGCTGCGCTACGGCTCGGCCTGGCACGACGTGGCCGCCCAGGTCGGCGCCATCCTCGAGCGCGGGCTCGAGGCGCGGCACTTCCTGCTTGTGACCGACGACAGCCATTCGGGCACGCTGGTCCACGATGGCCACATGGACCGGGTCCTGCGTCACGCCATCGCCCAGGGCCTGCCGCCGATCACGGCGATCCAGATGGCGACGATCAACACGGCCGAGCACTTCGGGGTGGCCGGCGACGTGGGCCTGATCGCGCCGGGGCGATTCGCCGACATCGTCCTGGTCGAAGATCTGGCGTCCTTCGCCGTCGAGGCGGTGGTGGCCCGTGGCCGCTGGGCCGTGCGCGCCGGCCGGCTGCTGCTCGACGTGCCGCGCTTCTCGTATCCGCCAGACGTCCGGGCCTCGGTCCACCTGGCGCGGCCCTTGACCTCCGACGATTTCCGCATTGGGGTCCCCGGGGCGTCGCCGGTGCAGGTCAACGTCATCGGCGTGATCGAGAACCAGGCGCCGACCGAGCACCTGACGGCCCAGGTTGTCCCGGTCGGCGGAGAAGTGCGGGCCGATCCGTCCGCCGACCTGGCCAAAGTGGCGCTGGTCGAGCGCCACCGCGGCACGGGGCAGATCGTCCTTGGACTGGTCAGGGGATTCGGCTTCGGCCCGGGCTGCGCCGTCGGATCGACGGTGGCGCATGATTCGCATCATCTGATCGTCGTCGGCACCGACGACTCGGCCATGGCCCTGGCGGCGAGTGAACTCGCCCGCGTCGGCGGCGGCCAGGTCGTCATCCGGCAGGGAGAAGTGATCGGCCGCGTCGAGCTGCCGATCGGCGGCTTGATGTCGGACGAACCGGCCGAGGTGGTGGCGGACAAGGCCGAGGCGGTGCTGCAGGGCATGCGCGCCTGCGGCTGCCGCCTGAACAACGCCAACATGCAGCTCAGCCTGCTCGCTCTGGTCGTCATCCCCCAGCTGCGCATCTCCGACAAGGGGCTGGTCGACGTGGAGCGCTTTGAAGTCATCCCGCTCGTGCAGCCCCGCGGCGGGGATGTCGACGTAGCCCGGTGAGCGACAGCATGCCCAGGAGCAAGCGCCTTCCAGGGAGCCGACCGCTATACCAGCAGGCGGCCCAGCGTCTGGCCGAGATCCTGGCTACGACCCCTCCGGGGACCTTCCTGCCCTCGGAACCGGACCTGGCGCGCCAGATGGGCGTCTCGCGCGCCACGCTGCGTGAGGCGATGCGTTCCTTTGAAGAAGGAGGGCGCATCATCCGGCGGCAGGGAGTCGGCACGATCGTCACGCGGCCGCCACGCGCCCTCGACGCCGGGATGGAAGTCCTGGAGAGCCTGGAGACCCTGGCGGCCCGCACCTCCCAGTCGGTCGAGATGGGAGAATGCCAGATCGCCGTCCGTCCCGCCGGCGGAGAGGACGCCGCCCAGCTCGAGATCGCCGCCGACGCCCTGGTGGTTGAAGTCTCGCGGGTAATTCTCGCCGGCGGCCGCCCGGTGGCCTACCTGATCGACGTCTTGCCCGAGTCGCTCCTGCCGCAGGACGTGTGGGTCGAAGGCTTCACCGGCTCGGTGCTGGACTTGCTGCTGGGAGCCGGCGACGTGGATCTGGACGTCTCGCGGACCGAGATCGGCGCCCTGTCGGCCACTCCCGAGGTGGCTCGCCGGCTGCAGATTCAGCGCGGCGATGTATTGCTCCGTTTGGAGGCCCGTCTCTTTTCGCGCGACGGGCGTGCGCTCGACCATTCGTGGTCCTACTTCCTTCCGGGCAGCATCCACCTGCACATCGTGCGGCGGGTGGGCAAGCCAGGCCGGGCGGGCGAGGGAGGTGGGTAGGGTTTCGATCGAAGGGCGCCGCCGGGCGGGATTTCCCGAACCGAACAACGACATTCAAGGAGAACGATCATGCGCAGTTTTGCCGGACGTGACATCCTGTCGCTCAAAGAATTCGAACGCAACGAATTCATGCACGTCTTCGACATCGCCCGCCAGCTGGAGCCGATCGCTCGCAGCCGGCGCAACAGCGAGATGCTCAAAGAGAAGACGTTGGTGACCGCCTTCTACCAGCCGTCGACCCGCACCCGGCTGGCCCACGAAGCCGCCATGCATCGCCTGGGCGGACACGTGACCGGGTTTTCCGATGCCAAGATGACCCGCGCCGGGGACTTCTACCAGGAATCGATCAAAGACACGGTCAAGATGCTGGAGTTCTACGGCGACGCCATCGTCATGCGCCATTTTCAACAGGGGGCGCCGCACGAAGCGGCCCGCTGGGCGTCCATCCCGGTGATCAACGGCGGCGACGGCTGGGGCGAGCACCCCACGCAAATCCTGACCGACCTGTACACCATCCTGCGCGAGAAGGGGCGCCTCGACGGGCTGAACTGGCTGGCGGTCGGCGACATGCGCATGCGCACGATGCACTCCCTCGGCTATGCCCTGACGCAGTTCGACTGCCCGATCACGTTCGTCGCTCCGCCGGAGATGGGCCTGACGCCCGAGTTCAAGGCCGAGCTCAAACAGTACAGCCTGACCTTCAGCGAAGCCGAGCACGTCGAGCAGGCCATCGCCAAGGCGGATGTGATCCTGGTCGAGCCGGTCGTCCAGCCCGACTACACCAAGTCGCGCGACGAACGCGCCGGCGACGTCGGCCTGACCCCGGCCAACTACAAGATCACCCGCGAGCTGCTCGAGAAGAAGGCCAAGCCGGACGCCGTGCTGCTCCACTCGCTGCCGCGCATGGACGAGATCCCGCCCGACGTCGACATCACCCGCTGGTCGCGCTACTGGCAGGAGGCCTTCAACGGCGTCGTGATGCGCATGGCGCTGCTGGCGCTGGTGCTGGGAGCGATGGAATAGAGCAGTGGACAGTGGTCGGTGGTCCGTGGACAGATGGGAAGCTTCGGGTGTCGGTCTTGCTGACCACCGTCCACCGGCCACTGACCACTCGTTCCAACAAGGAGATACCCACAGATGCAAACTGACCTGAGAGGCAGAGACCTGATCGGTGACTTGGACTTCAGCCGGGAGGAGGTCGAGACGGTCTTGGAGGTCGCCTTCGATCTGAAGCGCAAGCGGGCGCTGGGCGAGCCCCACGCCTACCTGCGTGACCGAGTCCTGGCGATGTTGTTCTTCTTCAGCAGCACCCGCACCCGCGGGTCCTTCGAAGCCGGCATGGCCCAGCTGGGCGGACATGCCGCCTTCATCGAATCGAAGACTACCCAGATCGCCCACGGGGACACGCCCAAGGAGATCGGCGAGATCTTCGGCCGCTACTTCGACGGCATCGCCATCCGCCACGTCGACTGGGGCATCGGCAACGGCTACCTCAACGCCGTGGCCCGCAACAGCCGCGTGCCGGTGCTGAATATGCAGTGCGAGGTCTACCATCCGTTCCAGATCCTGGCCGACCTGATGACCATCGTTGAGAAAAAAGGACGCGACCTGCGACGGCGTAAGGTGGTCGTCTCCTGGGCCTACGCCGCCTCCTACCAGAAACCGATGTCGGTGCCGCAGTCGCTCGTGCTGCAGATGCCGCGCTTCGGCCTGGACGTCGTGCTGGCCCATCCGCCGGAGTTCAAGCTGATGCCGGAGGTCATGGACCAGGCGCGCCAGCAGGCGCGCCGCTACGGCACCGGGTTCGACGTCACCGACGATATGGAAGCAGCTTTCCGCGACGCCGATATCGTCTACGCCAAATCATGGGGCGCCATGTTGACCACGACCGACCAGGAGAAGGGCGCCGCCATCATCAAGAAGTACGAGTCGTGGATCACCGACGAGCGCAAGATGGCCCTGGCCAAACCGGACGCCATTTACATGCATCCGCTGCCGGCCGACCGCAACATCGAGGTGACCGACGCCGTCATCGACGGCCCGCAGAGCGTGGTCTACGACGAAGCCGAGAACCGCATGCACGCCCAGAAGGCCGTCATGGCCCTGACGATGCGGTCGTGAGCACGATGCCCCCGTTCCCCTCGCGCGTGGCATTTCGCCTCACCCCCTGCCCCCTCTCCGCCGGCAGGCTGGGCGGATCGCTGTGGGTCAGGCGGCGGAGAGGGGGAATGAGGGATTGGGGGATAGGGGGCGGCCTGGCCGCCCCCTATCCCCCGGTTTCCTCCCCCTCCCCCGAAGGGGCGCGGGCCGTCGGGACTTGGACGTTCGGGGGAGGGGGTCGGGGGGTGGGGGTTCGATTCGCCCATTCGATACAAGCCAGGAGGAACACAAGAGCATGAGCAAACTCGCCGTCGTTGCCGTGGGCGGCAACTCGTTGATCAAGGACAAGGACCACCAGACGATTCCCGATCAGTACGCCGCCGGAGCCGAGTCGATGAAGCATATCGCCGGCATGATCGAGGCCGGCTGGGACGTGGTCGTCACGCACGGCAACGGGCCGCAGGTCGGTTTCATCCTGCGACGGGCGGAGCTCTCGCTGCACGAGCTCCATCCGGTGCCACTCGACTACTGCGGCGCCGATACCCAGGGCGCCATCGGCTACATGTTCCAGCGCGCCCTGGGCAATGAGTTCCGGGCGCGCGGCATTTCCAAGTCGGCGGCCACGGTCGTCACCCAGGTTCTGGTCGACCGGGACGACCCGGCCTTCCTGAAGCCCAGCAAACCGATCGGTTCCTTCATGGAAGAGGGGCCCGCCCGGCAGCACCGCCAGCAGGATGGCTGGGCCGTCGTCGAGGACGCCGGCCGCGGCTGGCGCCGCGTGGTGGCCTCGCCCATCCCCAAGCGAATCATCGAGCAGGCGGCCATCGAGAGCCTGATCCAGGCCGGGTTCGTCGTCATCAGCGCCGGCGGCGGGGGGATCCCGGTGGTCGAAGACGAACGCGGCGACCTGACCGGCGTCGAAGCCGTGATCGACAAGGACTTCGCCGGGTCGCTGCTGGCGTCGAGCCTGAAGGCCGACTTGTTCCTGATCTCGACCGCCGTCGAGAAGGTGGCGTTACGCTACAACCAGCCCGATCAGCAATGGCTGGACCGACTGACACTGGCGGAAGCCAAGTCCTATCTGAAGGAAGGTCACTTCGCCAAGGGCAGCATGGGTCCGAAGATCGAGGCTATCATTAAGTTCATGGAGCAGGGCGGGAAGCAGGCCCTGATCACCAATCCGGAGAACATCGAACGCGCTTTGGAAGGCAAGACCGGAACGTACGTCGTGCCGTAGGGGCCGTCCCCACGGCTGGAGCCCGGAAAGGAGGTGAAGGCCCGTCAACGGTGTCGAGCCCTTCCGCCCATTTTCCCATCCGTAATTCAGGAGGAGTAAGAAATGTCCGTTAAGACTCTCTGGCGACTCGTCACCTTGATGGTTGCGGCGGCGATGGTGCTGGCGGCCTGCGCCGCGCCGACCGCCGCCCCGGTGGGGCCGACGACGGCGCCGCCGGAACCGACGGTCGAGGTCGTCTCGACCATCCCTGTGCCGGAGGAGCCCTTCGTCTTCGGCATGCTGCTGGTCGGCCCGTACAACGACCACGGCTGGAGCCAGGCGCACTACGAGGCCGGCGAGTATGTCGTCGAGATGGGATCCAACCTCGAGTTTGTCTACCTCGACAAGGTCAATCCCGCCGATCGGCCGGGCACGACGCCCGATCAGCTGGCAGAAGACCTGGTGGCGCAAGGCGCCCAGTTGATCATCTTCAACTCCGACGACATGAAGGACGCTTCGACGACCTTCGCCCAGGCTCATCCGGAGGTGGCGGTGATCATGGCCTCCGGCGATCAGGTCTGGACGGAGGGCGAGGCCTACACCGCCATCCCGAACATGAGCAATGTCATGGGGCGGATGGAGGTCGGCAAGATGATGGCCGGTTGTGCCGCGGCGCTGACCACCCAGACCGGCCAGATCGGCTACCTGGGACCGCTGATCAACGATGAGACGCGCCGCCTGGCGGCTTCGGCCTACCTCGGCGCCCGCCACTGCTGGAGCGAGGTGCTCGGGAACGACCCGGCCGACCTGGCGTTCAGGGTCACCTGGATCGGCTTCTGGTTCAACATCCCCGGCTTCACCTCCGATCCGACCCAGGTGGTGAACGACTTCTTCAACAGCGGCTTCGACGTCGTCCTCTCCGGCATCGATACGACCGAGGCGCTGATCGAGGCCTCCCGGCGCGCGGCGGCGGACGAAGCCGTGTGGGCGATCCCCTATGACTACATCGGGGCCTGCGAGGAAGGGTCGGCCGTCTGCCTGGGCGTGCCATACTTCAACTGGGGCCCGGACTACCTCGAGCTGATCTCGGCGGCGCAGGCCGGCTCGTTCCCGTCCGTCTTCGAATGGAACGGACCGGACTGGAGCGACATCAACAATCCGGACACAAGCGCCGTCGGCTTCGTTGCCGGGGACGCCCTCTCGGCGACGGCCGCGGCCTCTCTGGACGAGTTCATCGCCGCCCTGGCCGGCGGCCTGAATCTGTGGACCGGCCCGATCAACCTGCAGGACGGGACGGCCTACCTGGCCGACGGCGAAGTCGGCACCGACCAGCAAGTCTGGTACCTCCCGCAATTGCTCGAAGGGATGGAAGGCCAGAGCGTTTCCGAGTAGTCAGGAGCTGACGAGGGGGGAAGGCGACTTCCCCCCTCGTTTTCCCTGGTATGCGAGTCGAACTGCGCCAGATCTACAAGTCCTTCGGGCCGGTGCGCGCCAACGACGGCATCAGCCTCGCCGTTCCGCCCGGGACGATTCAGGGGATTCTCGGCGAGAACGGCGCCGGCAAGAGCACCCTGATGAAAATCCTGTCCGGGTTCCAGCGCGCCGATCGCGGCGAGATCTGGCTCGACGGCCGCCTGGCCCAGATCCGCTCGCCGCAGGATACCGGCGCCTTGGGGATCGGAATGCTGCACCAGGATCCGCTGGACGTGCCGGCGATGCAGGTCGTGGACAATTTCCTGCTCGGCGCGCAGGGCGGTCTGCGCCCGCGGCGCGGGCAGGCGCGAGCGGTGCTGCAGGGGTTGGCGGACCGGTTCGGCTTCAGCCTCGCCCCCGAGGCCTACGTCGAGGCGTTGACTGTCGGCGAGCGCCAGCAGCTCGAGCTGCTGCGCCTGCTCTGGCTGGGGGCCCGCGTCCTGATCCTGGATGAGCCGACGACCGGGATCAGCGCGCTGCAGAAGGAGGCGCTCTTCACCACCCTGCAGAAGTTGAGTGAGGAGGGCAGGACGATCCTCTTCGTCTCCCACAAACTCGAAGACGTGGAGCATCTCTGCCATCGTGTCGCCGTGCTGAGGCGCGGGCAGTTGGTCGGTGAAGCTTTGCCCCCGTATGATACCGACCGCCTGGTCGAGATGATGTTCGGCCGGGCGGTCAGCCTTGGGTCTCCCCTGGAAGCGCCTCCAGGAGAACGGGTGCTGGGTCTAGATCAAGTCGTCGTGGAGGACCGGCGCCTGCGCGTCGGACCGGCAAGTCTCCACGCCGGGCGGCAAGAGGTAATTGGCCTGGCGGGGATGGAGGGCAGCGGGCAGCAGTTGTTCCTGCGGGCCTGCGCCGGCCTGATTCGACCTGTGCACGGCCGCATTCGCCTTGCCGGGGAAAACGTGCTCGGTCGCTCCTATCACGGCTTCCTGGACCGCGGCGTCGGATTCATGCCGGCGGCGCGGCTGGAGGAGGGGCTTATTTCAGGCCTGGACCTGTCGGATCATTTCGCCCTTACCCAGCCCAGTCAGGGGCTCATGATCCAACGCCAGGAGGCCCAGGTCCGCGCGGGAAGGCAGATCGAGGCCTTCCGCATCAAGGGCACTCCACAGTCGCCCGTGGAAGACCTCTCGGGTGGAAATCAGCAGCGGGCGCTGCTGGCGCTGCTGCGTGAGAAGCTGTCGCTGCTCCTGCTGGAGCATCCGACGCGGGGGCTCGACATCGAGTCGGTGGTCTGGATCTGGGACAAACTCAAGGAACGCTGTCGCCAAGGGACGGCGATCATCTTTGTCTCGTCCGATCTGGATGAGATCCTCCACTACAGCGACCGGATTCATGTCTTCTTTGGCGGCCGGGTCTCCGCCTCTCTCTCCGCCCGCACGACGACGGTCGAGCAGCTCGGCCAGTTGATCGGCGGAAAAGGCTGGCCGGAGATCGCCTCGTGAAACCACGCGTGGTGTTTTCGGGCGTCGGCTTGCGAGCGGCCGCCGTCCTGCTGGCGCTGCTCTTTACTACGGGGGTCCTGTTGGTGGCGGGCGCTCCTCCACTGGAAGCCTATCGCCAGATCGTCATTGGCTCGCTGGGTTCCGTCAAGAAGATCACCGATGTCCTGGTGGCCTGGGTGCCCCTGGTCCTGGCGACCTCGGGGCTACTGGTGACCTTCGCCGCCGGGTTATGGAACATCGGGATCGAAGGACAGATCACCCTCGGGGCCATTTTCGCCACCGGGGCTCTCCGACTCACCCTGGACAGCGGTCTGCCGCCGGCCGTGGCCATCGGCGCGGCAATCCTGGCCGGTATCCTGGGCGGGTCGTTTTGGGCACTGCTGACCGGGCTGCTCAAGGCTTACGGCGGCGTGAACGAGATCTTCGGCGGGCTCGGGTTGAACTTCGTCGCGGTGGCGTTGAATGTCTGGCTGATCTTCGGCCCGTGGGGCCGCCCGGGCGTTGCGTCGATGAGCGGGACGGAGCCGTTTCCCGACTTCTATTCTCTGCCGGCCCTGGCCGGCTTGCGCCTGAGTCCCTGGGCCTTGCTGGTGGCGCTGGCCGGTTTCGCCCTGGTGTTCTTTCTCCTGCAAGGCACCTACTTCGGCCTGCGGCTCAAAGCGGTCGGCAAGAACCCTCGGGCGGCCTTCATGCTGGGAATCCCGACGATCCGCTACATGCTGCTGGCCTTCATCTTGTGCGGCGGGCTGGGGGGCGCGGCCGGGGCCGTCCAGGTGACGGCCGTCTACCATCGCCTGATCCCGGCGATCTCCAGCGGCTATGGATACCTGGGGCTGATGGTAGCCATGTTGGTGAACTACCAACCGCTGTGGATGCCGCCGGTTGCCTTCTTCTTCGTCGCGCTGAATATCGGGTCGATCCAGCTCCCGATTGTTCTCAAGCTCGATTCGTCGCTGGCCGGTGTCCTCCAGGGAGCGCTGGTGCTGTTCGTTCTGGCGGTCGAAGGCGTTCGCCAGAGGATACGACGGCCGGCGGCCAAGGTGACCGAGTGAGCAACGAGGCGCTGCTCATCGGCCTGGCCGGAATCCTGGCGACAGCCGCGCCGATCGTATTCGCCACGCTGGGCGAAACATTGACGGAGCGGTCGGGCGTCATCAATCTATCCGTCAACGGGACGATCTTGTTGTCGGCGATGGCTTCCTTTGCCGTGGCGGTCGCCACCGGAAGCCTGCTGTTCGGTTTCTTGACCGGCATGCTCGTGGGCGCGGCGGTGGCGCTGGTTGTCGCCGGCTTCAGCATCTCGCTGCGGCAGTCTCAGGTTGCGGTCGGCTTCGTCCTGACCCTGATGTGCCGCGACCTTGCCTATTTCCTGGGCAACCCCATCATGGGCCTTTCGGGTCCGCGCCTGCCGGCCTTGTCCGTTCCGTTGCTCGAAGACATACCGGTCCTCGGCCCCTTGTTCTTTCGTCAGGATTTGTTGACCTACCTGAGTTTCGTGTTGATCTTCGCCGCCTGGGCGTGGATCTTCCGCACCCGGCCGGGGCTATCGTTGATGAGCGTCGGCGAACGGCCGGCGGCGGCCTACGTTCGCGGTCTGCGCGTGAACCGGATGCGCTACCTGTACACCATTGTCGGCGGGGCGCTGGTCGGGTTGGCCGGGCCGGCGTTCTCCCTGAGCGTCAAGGCCGGTTGGAAGGGCACGATTTCGGGACTCGACGGCTATGGCTGGATCGCCCTGGCGATCACGATCTTCGGAGGCTGGAATCCGATCCGAGCCGCGTTCGGCGCGTATCTGTTCGTTTTCCTGCAGTGGCTCGGCCTCGTGCTGCAACCGAGCCTGCCTGGGGTACCGTCGCAGGTTCTGCAAGTGGCGCCGTTCCCCTTGATGATCCTGGCCTTGCTGCTGGTCAACATCGGCAACACCGAGTGGGTGGAGCGCACGCTGGCGGCGCTGCCCGACTCGACCCGCCTGTTCATTTCTCGGGTCCTGCGCTCGCTGCGCGCTTCGCCGCCGGCCGCGCTCGGCACGCCGTTCGAGCAGGAGTAGAGAGTGGCCTCCCTTGCTCACGTTTCCTTCAACCCCCACCCCTATCCCCTCCCCCTGCAGGCCGGCGGTCTAATGTCTGAAGGTACCGGGCAGGAGGAGGGGGAAGGTCTCTTGGGGGACGGGGGGAGCTCCGCTCCTCCCGTCCCCCAAACCTCCAGCCCCCTCTCCGCCACTTACGGTCTCCCGGAACTCCGCGTTTCGGCGGAGAGGGGGAGGGGGGTGAGGCGGGATCCGCCATCCGAAAAGGGACCGAAGGAATGACCAGCTTCCTCGGCTATCGCTGCCATCGCTGCGGGCGAGAGTACCCGCCGGCCGATGTCTTCTACACCTGCCCCGACGACGGGGCCAATCTCGACGTTCGTATCGACATCGACCGGATCCGCTCGACCTCATCGCCTCAGGCGATCGCCGCTTCGCCCGAGCCGTCGATCTGGCGCTATCTGCCCCTCCTGCCGGTTGGAACGCCGGGTCACGTTGGCACACCCCTGTGGGCTGTCGGATGGACGCCGCTCTTCACGCCGCGGCGGCTGGCCGCTAAACTCGGCCTGCGCCGCCTGTGGATGAAAGACGACGGGCGCAACCCGACGGCCTCGTTCAAGGACCGCGCCAGCGCCGTGGTCGTGGCTCGGGCGCAGGAAATCGGGGCCGGTACGGTCGTGACGGCCTCGACCGGCAATGCCGGTGCGGCGCTGGCGGGCATGGCCGCCGCCGCCGGACAGCCGGCGGTGATCCTGGCCCCGCGCACGGCGCCGCCGGCCAAGGTCGCCCAGCTGTTGATCTTCGGGGCGACCGTGCTGTTGGTCGAAGGCACCTACGACCAGGCCTTCGACCTGACGATCGAAGCGGCCGCTGCCCTGGGGTGGTACTGCCGCAACACCGGATACAACCCCTTCACGGCCGAGGGCAAGAAGACGGCCGCCTTCGAGATTTGCGAGCAGCTGACCGGTTTCGTAGGGGCACGGCATGCCGTGCCCCTACAATGGATTGCGCCGGATGTCGTTTTCGTTTCGGTGGGCGACGGCAATATCATTTCGGGTTTGCACAAAGGGTTCCGCGACCTGCACGATCTGGGGTGGATTTCTCGCGTGCCTCGTTTGGTGGGGATTCAGGCGGCGGGTTCGGCGGCCGTCTATCAAGCGTTCGCCAGCGGCGCCAGCGAGATCGCGCCGGTCCGAGCCGAAACGATCGCCGACAGCATCTCGGTGGACCTGCCGCGCGACGGGCTGCGCGCCCTGCGCGCCGTCCGCGAAAGCGGCGGCACGCTGCTCACCGTCGACGACCGGGCCATTCTGACCGCGATCGCGGAGCTGGGGAAGGTCGAGGCGATCTTCGCCGAGCCGGCGGCGGCGACGGCCTACGCCGGGCTGGCGGAGGCCGTCCGCCTCGGTCAGGTCGATCCGGAGGAGCGGGTGGTCGTGATGCTGACAGGCAGCGGCCTGAAGGACGTCCGCGCCGCGATGCAGGCGGCGGGAGAGGCGACGGTCATCGAGCCGTCGCTGGCGGCGCTGCAGCGCGCCCTAACCTCAGGGAGGACCGCATGAGTCCCACTCGCTCATCCCGCCCGCCGACTCTGTCGGTCGTGGCTCCGATCTACAACGAACGCGAGTCCTTGCCCGAGTTCGTGCGCCGGACGGCGGCCGTCCTGACGGAAATCGGCGAGCCGTGGGAGATCGTCGTCGTCGACGACGGCAGCAGCGATGGCTCCACCCAGATTCTCGAAGACCTGGCCCGCCGCGACCGCCGCCTGCGCCCGGTGATCTTCTCGCGCAACTTCGGCCACCAGATCGCCGCCACCGCCGGCCTGGATCACTGCCGGGGCCAGGCGGCGATCCTCATCGACGCCGATCTGCAAGATCCGCCGGAGCTGCTGCCGGAGCTGGTCGCCCGCTGGCGCGAAGGCTACCAGGTCGTCTACGCCGTCCGCACCGAGAGGGCCGGCGAGTCGTGGTTCAAGACGGCGACGGCCTCGCTCTTCTATCGCGCCATCTACCGTATCACCGACGTCCGCATCCCGATGGACACAGGCGACTTCCGTCTGCTCGATCGGCGGGTCCTCGATGCCTTGAGCGGGATGCGCGAGCGCCATCGCTTCCTGCGCGGGATGTCGGCCTGGGTCGGCTTCACGCAGATCGGCGTCCCCTACAAACGGGAAGCGCGCTTCGCCGGCGAGACGAAGTACCCGGTGCGCAAGATGGTGCGCCTGGCGCTCAACGCCGTCACCAGCTTCTCGCACTTCCCGCTGCAGATCGCCACCTTCCTGGGTTTCCTGTGCGCCGGCTTGAGCGCCGCCGCCATCCTCACCGTCGTCATCCTGCGCATGAGCGGCAACCAGGCTTTCTTCGGCCAGGCGACGACCCTGATCGCCGTCCTGTTCCTGGGCGGGATCCAGTTGATCTCCCTGGGTCTGTTGGGAGAATACCTGGGCAGGGTCTATGACGAGGTCAAAGGGCGCCCGCTCTACGTTCTGCGCCGCGGACCCGACGATCCATCACCCCTTCCAGCCAGGAGATCTCGCAAACCATGATCGACTTGACCGTTCATCCCGATCGCCGCGAACGGGCCGTGACCCGCGCCCGCGAGCGAGGCATCCTCGTCCCGACCTTCGCCCAGATGAAGGATCCATCCCGGCTCCCGGCCGCCACCCGCCAGCAACTGGCTTCCGTCGGGTTGTGGGATGTGAACGCCAAGAACCTGTTCCGCATCACGTGGAAGAACGAACCCAAGGCCTCCGGCGGCGGATTCGGGCCGGTCAACACGATGGAGTTTCCCAGCAGCCTGACCGGCGTCCGGGCCCGCATCGTGGCATTGGTAGGGAAGTGGTTCCCCACCGGGGCCCACAAAGTGGGAGCGGCGTTCGGCTGCCTGGTGCCGCGGTTGGTGACCGGCCAGTTCGATCCGACGTCCCAGAAGGCCGTGTGGCCCTCGACCGGCAACTACTGCCGCGGCGGCGCCTACGATTCGGCGCTGCTGGCCTGCGAGTCGATCGCCATCCTCCCGGAGGGCATGAGCCGGGAGCGCTTCGAATGGCTGGCGACCGTCGCCGGCGAGGTGATCAAAACGCCCGGCTCCGAATCGAACGTCAAGGAGATCTTCGACAAGTGCTGGGAGCTGCGGCGTTCCGGTCAGGATCTGATGATCTTCAACCAGTTCGACGAGTTCGGCAACTACCTGTGGCACTACGAAATCACCGGGCACGCCATGCAGGAAGTCATCGAACGGGAGTTGGAGAAGGGTGGCGCCTACCGCGGCGTCATCCTGACGACCGGCTCGGCCGGCACGATCGCCTGCGGCGACTACCTCAAGCAGGTCTTCCCCGGCAGCAAGGTCGGCGCCAGTGAGGCGCTGCAGTGCCCGACGCTGCTCGAGAACGGCTTCGGGGCGCATCGAATCGAAGGCATTGGAGACAAGCACGTCCCCTGGATCCACAACGTCATGAACACCGACCTGGTGACCGCCATCGACGACGCCGCCGTGGTCAATCTGGCCCGGCTGTTCAACGAGAAGGAAGGCCGGTCCATGCTGGTGCGCGCCGGTGTTCCGACGGCGTTCGTCGAGAACCTGGACCTGCTCGGCTTTTCCGGCATCGCCAATCTGCTGTCGGCGATCAAGATGGCCCGCACCTACGAGCTCGGGGAAGGCGACTTGCTGGTGACCGTTCTGACCGACTCGATGCAGCTGTACGGCAGCCGCCTCAAGGAGATGCACGCCGAGCACGGCGAGTACCGCGAGCGCGACGCCGCCGCCGACTTCGCCCGCTATCTGATGGGCGAGAACACCGACAACATGCTCGATCTGCGCCAGGCCGACCGGCGGCGAATCCACAACCTGAAGTACTACACCTGGGTCGAACAGCAGGGGAAGACCTACGAGGAAATTCTGGCGCAGCGCGAGGAGCCGACCTACTGGACCGGCGTCCAGAATCAGGTCGAGGCGATCGACGCGTTGATCGACGAGTTCAACGGGCGGGTCCGCCTGCCCGCCGGCTGACCGGGCGTCGACAGGCCGGCGGCCGTGCCCGCCGAAGGGGGAAAGCCCATCGACGAACTGTTGGTGGACGACCTGGTCCTGGTCGCCATCTGCCGCGCGCCGCGCGATCTGGAGATCGCCCGGCTGCTCGGCTGGTACCGCATCCCGCTGGCGTCTGCGCCCAAGACACTGCGCGTCGAGTGGCTGGCCTTCTTCCTCACGGCCGCCTTCGGCGAGGATCGCTGGTCGATCCGCTTCCTGGCTCGCCTGCGCGGCTATGAGCTGTGCCGCCGAGACGAGCTCTTTCACGACGAACCGGATCACCCTCGCGCCGGCGAACCGTACTACCGCATCGACCTCGGACCGCTGCAGTCGCTGGCCAGGCCGATCCCCTCGCGCCGTTGGCGGCGGCTGACCTTCCTCTACACCACCGGCGAGCGATTGCTGTGCGCCGCCGACGTGCACGATCTCAACGTGCCCGTCAGCCAGGCCGACGACCGGCTGTGGCGGCTGCTGAGGGAACGGATGGGCGGTCCCGATGGACCGGGTCGGTGATCCTCAGGTCGATAAGCATCGGGCGGAGCGGCGTCATGGATCAGGAACAGGCTTCCTGGGGGCGCTGTCCCAGGTGACGGCGTGCTCCTATCCTCCCAAGGGGATCTAGCTCACCCTGATGGACGCCGCGGGCATGGATCTCCTGGTGGGGGAACGGAACTGACGGGGGGAGACGTGCAGGAGAGCGAGCCGCCGCCAGCCTGCAGGCTGGCGGCGGCTCTTCACGACGGAGAGTCGGTACGATTACTGCAGGTTCTGCAAATTGAAGAGATCGCCGGTCATGCCGAGGTAGGCTCCGAAGGCGGCATTGCCGAGGGTCAAGAGAAGCCCGAGGCCGGCCAGGATCAACCCGGCGATGGCCATCCCCTTGCGCGAGCTCCCCAACGACAGCGCGCCGAGGATGATGCCGACCACGGAGACGGGAAACCCGCACAGCGGGAAGAACCAGGCGCACAGGCTGGCGATTCCCAGGACGAGCGAACCGATCGCCAATCCGCTCCGATTGGGGGACGTAGACTGGGGTTGCATACGATCTCCTCCTGGTGGCTGTCTCCCGGAGCGCTCCGGGGTGGCGAGACTCTAGCATCTTCTGCCGAGGGCGCCAGCCCCCGCCGGCCGAGTTCCCGGCGTCGACGGGACGATGAACCGTGCGCTGACGAGATCGGCGGCGTCAGCGAGCGACGACCGGGATGACGAAAACCATCGGTGACCCCGGATTCTCCGGGTCGAATCGCTCATCATAGAACTCGAACTCCTTGCCGTCGGCCCGCCGAGGCAGGCCGTCTCCGCCGCGTCCGCTGAGTTTCCTCCACACGGCGCCGAGGTCGGATTTGCCGGGCTCGGCCCGAACCTGCACGCCGGCAACCGTAAAGGCAGGCCAGGCACGAATCTCGGGTTCCATCTGGGCTCCTCTGCTCCGAGGGCTCGGCGGCTAGGCGTCGAATCCTCGCCGACCCAGGAGGCCGAGCGCCAGGGACAGCTCGCCGCGGTGGTGTGTTTCGTGTTCGATCACGTGCAGAATGACGTCGATCGGGCGCAGCCGCTCCCCCCAGGCGAGCTCGACCTCCTCCTCCAGCGTCGTCGGGCTCAGGCCGTGCAGCACTTCGATCGAGCGGGCGTGAACCCCGGCCAGCTGGTCGACGATCGATCGCTTGGAGGGGAAGCGAGCGGCCGGGTAGGGCTCAGGCACGTCGGCGATGAGCCGGGCCAGGCCGTAGTGGATTTCAATCTCCTCCTCGTGGGCGATGTGGACGGCGATTTCCCCGATCGTATAGCCGCCCGCGACCGGAGCAAACCCCAGCTCGTCCTCATGGAAGAGGTCGATCGCAGCCAACGTCCCCACCCGTACCCGCGTCCAGTAAGCGATCCATGCCTTCGAGTCCGTTCGCGCCTCGCGCTTCGGTGAGAGTCAGCGCCCTCCGAAAAACAATACGGTCAACGGGCGTTCGTCCGCACCCAGGTGTTCGACCCGCAGGGTATGCCTGCCAGGCGGGAACCCCGACACCTCCAGGTAACCGCCGAACAGCTGCAGATGACGGCCGAGGGCGGCGACTTCGCCGCGCCAGACCTCCTCTCCGTCGAACAAAAGGCGGGCGACGCCCATCGTCGAAGGGCCCCAGAACTGAACGCCGAGGGCCCTTGCCGGCAACTCGGTCGCCATTTCGGCCCACGGTCCGCCTTCCCACAGGATCACATTCAGGCCATAGAGGACCGCCTGCGAGGCATGGGCGAGCTCGACTCCGGACGGCGGGGCGAGGTTGTCCCCATTCGCCGGCGCGATCCACTCGATCGCCGACGGCACCTGGCGGGCGTCGCCCGGGACGACGTTGACCACGACCGAGGAGAGCGCCGGCGGAGCCGGATCGACCACGGCGGCGGCGCAGCCGGCCGCCTTCGACCAGGCGTCGCTGACGGCCGCCCGCAGGTCGGGAGGACGGCAGGAAAGCCAGTCGCCGGCTGTCAGGTTCGCTGCACGCAGCCCGAAGGCGCAGGTGTCATCGACCAGGTCCAGCCTCAGGCCGCCTGCGTCCCGCTCCCAGCGGTAGACGCCGCCCTCCCAGGGGCACACTGGGTCGTTGAAGATCTGCAACCGATCGCCGTCGACGATGTAGGAGGCCAGCGTCCTCCAGCCCGTGACATCGTACAAAACCCGCAGGACTCCCCGGTCGAGCAGGATACGCCAGGTACCACCCGTCGGGCGATAGTCGGCGCAGCGCAGGCATGACCACCACTGTGGCGGCGTGTCGTCATGACGGGCATAGGCACCGTCCAACGCGGTAGGTGACGAGGGCGGGAGAGGGGAGGCCAGAGGAACGGCTGCATGTTCGAGCAGCCCGCCCCACAGGGGAGTGGGGGTGGTTTGGACAGCTGGCGGTGGAAGAGTGGAGGCCTCGCCTACCGAATGCCGGTACGCCAGCCAGGTTAAGCCAATCGCCAGCAGGCACACCACCGAGACGGGGCGCCGCAGGTCCACGACCGGAATTTCAAACGACCTTGGACCAGGCCTTTTCGACGGCCTGGAGCTTCTCCGAATCCGGGATGTAGCTCTCGATGTAACCGCACGCGGTGCAGGCGTAGTCGTCGAGCTTGGTCGGTTTCGTCACGGCGCCGGTGTAGACATGGACGCCGCCATCCCCGCGGCCGATACCGGCCTTGCGCATGTACACCGATGCCGCCCCGCACTTGGGGCACGTTCCTTTCTTCATAACCGAGACCTCCGTGATGGGATCGATGGAAGGGAGTTCGATGGCGAAGCCGACTTCAGTCAGAGTTCCGAACCGCAGCAAGGGAGAACCTGGACGCGATGGACACCCGGGGCGAGGTAGCCGCCCAAGGCCCGGTCCCGCGCGTGGCTGGACTGCCGGGGACCACGAACTGAATGGGACCGAGAGCGACTTGTCGCGAGGCGTTGCGGTCATTGATGATCTCGAGAACCTGGTCGGGACGGACGATGGCACAGCGCGGGTCCGGCAGATCGGGGCGCACGGCGATGGTGGCGACCGGCCCCGCCGCCCTCGGCGCAGATCCCGGCCGCCGGCTCCATCGAGGCCCCGTGGCGAGTTCGGCCGCCATTGAAGGCGACGGGGGAGGCGCCGGAGTCGAGGGGTCAGCCACGCCGCATGCGAGGGACGCTGCGAGCAGGGTCATCCCGATCCCGGCGGGGAGACGTGCGCCTGCCTGGATCCCGGCCGGGAAAGCCGGCGCGGGGGAGGCGAACGCCATCCCCCGCGCGCGAGATCGAAGGCATCCTCGCAACTCCCTAAGAGCGACGAGGGTCGTTCCGTGAGGGCGGCCGGCGATCCCTGCCGGGCAGGGACGGGCCCGCCCGGAGGACTAATAGTCCCGGTCGCGCGAGCCACCCGAACGGCCGCGTGAGCCGCCGGGGCGGCCGCCGGAGCGCTCCTCCCTGGGGCGGGCCATGTTGACGGTCAGCGCCCGTCCGCCCAGGTCCTTGCCGTTGACCATGCTGATCGCCTTCTGTGCGTCAGCCTGGGTTTCCATCTCGACAAAGGCGAAACCCCTGGAGCGGCCCGTGTCGCGGTCGCGCACTACGGTGACGGTCTTGACCGTCCCGGCGGCGGCGAACATGGCCTGCAGCTCTTCCTCGGTGGCGGAGTACGGCAGATTGCCTACGTACAACTTCGTTTCCATGTCTGAGTCCTTGTCAACGCTCCACGGGGTTCGCCGGTTGCGGCGGAGGGAGGTCGGGTTAACTATAGCACAGCCAGGCGAGAGGGGAAGGCAGGCCGGGGCGCGCGCCCAACCTCCGACGGTGGTGCGCCCGGGGCGAGTCACATCATTTGGACCAGAGGTTCTTGGCCAGGCGCCGAGCATGCCAACGACGCCGCCGAAGTCAGGCTAGGCCGCCGAGGGGTCGTCCTGCATCAAGCCGAACTGGTTTCCCTCCGTGTCGGCGCAGTAGGCGAGCCAACCAACGCCGGGGATGGCATGCTTCGGCCTGGTGACCTTGCCGCCGCCGGCGACGACCTTCCTGACCGCTTCCTCGACCGAGTCCACGCCGATCGTGTTCTCCGTCCCGGCGCCCGGTTCCGACCGGCGGCCCAGGCCGCCGTCGATGCCTGGTTCTTCCTTCGGCCCGGTCGTGATCACCCAGTACTCCATCGGGCCGTCCCATTTCTGGATCTGCCAACCAAACACGCTGCGATAGAAGGCGGCGGCTCTCTCGGGGTCATCGGCCGCGATTTCGAAGTGAATGACACGTGGCATGAGCGACACTCCGGGTCCATGGATGTCAGCAGTGTATGAGGGAATCGGACGGGTCGGAATCCCATCCAGGGGGGAATCTACTGACCCGCTGGTTTGTTCCGGAGTTCACGAGTTCGCATCATCCAACGAGGGGGGCGGTCAGCGCCTCCGGAAGGAAAGTAACGGCGACGACGCGATAGGCGGGGCGGTAGGCAGCCTCATAGGATCGCGAATGGTGCACTGGGGGGAAACCCTCCGATTTCATCCAGAGGGCGCAGGCCGCCACGGCTTTGCCGTCCAGGCCCAGTTCCTCCGCCAGGGACTCGGCGGTGTGGAGGGCCTGCTCCAGCCCGTACGAGGACCCCTGCCATCGGCTCGCCGTCTGCAGGAAAGCGTCGAGCAGCGGCCCCAGGCCAAGCCCGGTGTCCCGCCAGGGCCTAAGGTGGATTCGCGCAATCCGTCCATCGGTCCGGATCGGGTCGATCAGCGGTTCGACCGGCCCGGGACCGAGCGCCGCCAGTTCCCGTTCGAGCCAATGGCTCGCCGATTGATCGTCCGTCACCGCATGTTCACTGCCTCGTTCGGCCTGATGCAGGAGCTTGTACAGGTCGAACTCGTTCCACCGCGGATAACGGCGGGCATGGTCACCCAGGATGGAAGGCAGACTCCAAGGGCCGCCCACATGGGCTCCCTCGCCGGCGAACCGGCGGAATGCGGTGGTTCGACTCTAGCGCAAGACAATCGCCGCTCTCAAGAGGAGAGCGGCGAGATGAAAACTGCCGGGGGTGGCGTGGGGCAGAGCCTAGGCGGCCCCACCCGTCTGCAACGAGAGGTAGGTCTCCAGACCCATCTGGGCGATCTGGGCGCGCTGCTGCTCCGCCCAGTCGACGTGACCTTCCTCCATCTTGAGAATATCCGTCAGCAGCTGGGCCGTGGCGTTGTCTTCGAGCTCGCGCGCCAGGCGGATGCCGGCGTTGTAGGCACGGACCGCGCCGAGTTCGGCCTCCTGGTCGTTGCTGATCATCCCGGCGACGTCCTCGGCCAGCTTCATGGGATTCAGCTTGGAGACGACCGGCTTGCCCTCCAGGAGCAGCAGGCGTTCGATCAGCCATTCGGCATGGTGCATCTCGTCGATGGCCTGCTTCTCGATCGCCTTGTGCAAGGAGGCGTAGCCCCAATGGTTGCACATCTCCGAGTGGACCATGTACTGGCTGATGGCGGAGAGCTCGTCGGCCAGGAGCTCGTTGAGGACGGTCATCAGGCGGTCATTGCCCTTCATGGTTGTCTCCCTGGTGGAATGGCCTCCCGATTGTAAAGCCCGGCGCCTGTGGGCGGACCGTGCCGAACGGCGCCCCCTGTCAGCGCGGTGGGTCACATTCTCCCGGGCGGGCCACGATTTCCGAGGTCGGGTCGACCGAGGCCCCGTCGAGGGAGGCCGGTCAGGGAGGAGGCCCGCCGAGCGCGGCGCCAAGGGGATGGCGGCCGCGGACCCTCAGCCTGGTTTGCCCCGCAGAGCCGGAAGGTAGGACCTCTTCATTTAGCGATCGCCGCGTTCCAGCTCCTGGAGCATCTGCTCCAGCCGGTTCTGCCGCGTCGGCGCACGCTTGGCCCTTCCGATCCAACCGAGATCGTCATTGCGCTGGTAGGCCGGCCGCTGCCGGTACCTGGTCATCATTCCGGCGGCCGCAGAGCGCGGCGGACGTCCGAGGGCATGGGGTGGCGTGGTCGCCGGAGCGGAGGAGATTTCTCCGTCATCCCCCGGCTGCCTTCGCCGCCGCCAGTTGCTGAAGCAGTCTCCCGGTGGCCGTCGCCACTTCGCCGACGGCGGCGTCGAAGGCCGGCTGATTGCGGCGCGACGGAACCCGGTAGCCGGAGATCTTACGCACGTACTGAAGCGCCGCCAGATTCACCTCTTCCTGCGTCGGAAGGGTGTCCGGTCGGCGCAGCGTCTTGATGTTGCGGCACACAACTCACCTCCAGCGGCTCAGGCGTGGGACAACTCGAGGAATTGCAGGGCAGATTTGGGTCCGGCGCCCTCACCCTCGTCTTTGAAGAAGACGTAGGCGTCCTTCCAGGGCTGGGCCTTCACCTGGTCGGCCAGCTTGGCGACGGCTTTCTTGGTGTACTTCTCCTTGCGAAGACGGAGATAGCCCCAGTCCGCCGTCACGACGATGTTCTTGATCGGCTCGTCCTCCGTGTCCGCCAGGCACAGGGCGCAGCCGGCATCGCGCAGAACGGCGAAGGTCTCGTCATCGAACCATGTCGCGTGCCGGAACTCAAAGGCCGCACCACGGCCGGCCGGGAGCATGTCCAGGAAGGACCGCAGCCGCGGGATATCCTTAGCGAAATTCGGGGGGAGCTGAAAGAGAACGACACCCATGTGGCGTCCCAGGGAGAGGGCCGCCTGATAAAGATAGGCCGTCTCGTCGCCGGCGTCGCGCAGCCGCTTGATGTGGGTGATGCGCCGCGAGGCCTTGAGCACGAAGCGGAAGTCCGCGGAGACTTGCTGCGCCCAGCCCTCCAGGACTTCCGGTTTCGGCAGGCGGTAGAAGGTGTTGTTGATTTCCACCGCCGGGAGACGCCCGGCGTAAGTGCGCAGCATCTCTCCATCCGGGAGCTTGGCCGGGTAGAAGCCGCCCTTCCATTCCTTGTAGCTGTATCCGCTCGTCCCGACCCACAGTTCCATCGACGACCTCCTCCGGATCCGATCTCGCAGCACCCACCGATGCCAGGTCACGCCGATCGACGGTCCAGCTCCCCAAGCCAGGACCGTGTGGTCCTGCCGATCTCGGCCAGGATATCCGCCTCGCTCTTGGCGGCCGAACGAAGCACGTGAAAACTGTGATCGGCCCCTTCCAGCCAGTGCATCGTCCACCACCGACCGAGAGGGGCGACGGCCGCCTGCATCAGATCGCGCGAGCACAGCCGGTCGCGCGTCCCGTTGAAACACAACGTGGGGACGGCGATGCGAACGAGGTGGGCCGTGCGAGGCCGCTGCGGCAGCCCGGCCGGGTGAAGAGGATAGGCGAGCAGCAGCAATCCGCGGCACGGGAACCCGTCCGCCGCCAGCATCGAGGCCACACGGCCGCCCATGGAGCGGCCGCCGAGCAGGACGTCCCCCGAGTCGCCGATCCGCGCCCGAGCGGATTCGACGACGGCGCTGAAGCAGCGCTGTAAGTCCGGCATGGGGTCGGGACGCCGACTGCCGCGTTCCCGGAAGACGAAGTTGAACAGGACGATTCCAAGTCCCGCCGACCGCAGCGGTTCCGCCAGGCGGAGCATCCCAGGCTCAGCCAGGTGTCCCCCGGCGCTCGGTCCGCAGATGAACAAGCCGCGCGGCTGGGGGGAGGTGGCAGGAAGATAGGCAGCCGACGTTTCAACGTCGTCGACCGGCACACGCCAACTAGCCAGAGGCGGAGCGTCGGGCATGGCAGACATTGTGAGAGGAGCCGGAGCTCCCTGGGGCGCGGGATCTGCGCCTGGCCGATGGTCTCCCGACTCTAAAGCGGGAATCGCCGACCTTCAAGGGTCAACCTGAGCTGCCGGCCATCAAGGCGCCGGCGGCGGAAAAGGCATGACTGAGAAGAATCGCCGGCGCCGGGCGCTCTGACGATCCCACCAGGAGGCGGTCAACGCTCCCGTATCTCGGACATGAGCGCCATGGTGTTGCCCTCCGAGTCCTCGAAGAATGACATCCATAGGTCATGATCCGGCATCTGGGCGATCAGGTGCGGCTCGGAAGTGACCTTTACCGACCGATCCCGCAGCGAGGCGGTGGCTGCCTGGATGTCGTCGACCTTGAAGTACAAGATCGAGCTCGGATGATCCTCGGCCTTGTCTTCGGGCAGCGCCAGCAGCAAGCGCACGCCGGCGCAATCGAAGAATCCCATCCCGGGTGCTTCGAACAAGAACTTCATCCCGAGGGCATAGCGGTAGAACGCGATGGCCCGAGGCAGATCGTGAACCCGGACGTTAATTTGGCCGATCTGGGCCAAGCCCGCAGGGTCGGTGGGAGCCATCAGATCTCCTCCTGTGCTCGGCGTGTGCCATTCATCGGCTCACCTCCGTCCAAGGCAGGCCGCCCTCCTCGGTGATGCGGCAACCCCTGGGCCGGATCGGGGACGGCCAGGCGGTCGATGCGAAGTTCGCCGGATGGCGTCACCCGGCCGCTCCGGAGACCGAGCCCTGCCTAGCTTCCATCGCGCCGTCCTGCAATCGAACGGCGACGACCTCACCTTGGACGCACTTCGCGTCACCGACGTAAAGGTCGGTCTCGACGACGACCTTGCGGCGTCCGACCTCTTTGAAGCGAGATCGAAGGAGCAGCGGTCCCTCGATCGGGGTCGGACGAAGGTAGTCCACGTGCAGCGAGGCGGTGACGAAGCGAATCGGCGGGGATGAGTCCATCGGCCGGTTCTCGGCGCGATAGGCGGCCGCCGCCGCCGAACCGGTGCTGTGGCAATCGATCACCGAGGCCAGGAGGCCCCCGTAGACAAATCCGGGAATGGCGGTGTGGTATGGCCGCGGGGTAAAGGAGCATACCGTCTCGTCCCCATCCCAGGAACTCTGTACGTGCAGACCGGCGTCGTTCAACCGGCCGCACCCGTAGCAGTAGCTCAAGTTGTCCGGGTAGGTGTTCTGAAAAGGCTCTTCGGCCATGCTCGCAGTCCTTTGAGGAGTGAGGGGCGCCTCGGGGAAGGGGCGTCGTCCGGAGGCCAAGCGGATCGATCCACCGGATCCGAACGCCGGCAGAGCCGATAGGATACCATGCGGCCGAGACGGGCCAGGCGGCGTGCGCCGCCCTCAAGGCAGCGCCCGGTCGATAACTTCGAGGGCGTTGGCGATACCGTCCTCCCTCCGAACCAACCGACCGAGTTCGGCCGCCCGCCGCCCCATCCCCCCGTCCTTCAACATCTCGTCGATCATGGCGGCGATCCGCTTCGGGGTCAGGCGGTGCGCCGGCACCGGCGCCGGGCCCACTCCGAGGCCCCGAACCCGGCGGGCCCAGAAGGCCTGATCCGCCGTGTACGGTGTGGCGACGGACGGGACTCCGGCTCGGATCGCGGCGCCGGTCGTGCCTGCTCCGCCGTGGTGGATTACCAGGCTCATCCGCCGCAGCAACCAGGTGTGCGGGATTCCCTCGACCAGCCTGAACCTGTCTCGAGGTAGATCGACCACCGACCCCGGCGGCACGCTTAAGACGCCTCGCTGCCCGGCCGCCAGGATTCCCTCGATCGCCGTCATCACCAGCGACCTCATCCGCTCCGTTCGCATGCTGCCGACTCCAAAGTAGACCGGAGGCGGTCCGGCGTCGAGGAAGGCCTCGAGGTCGTGCGGGGGAGCCCATCCATCGGGCAACGGTAAGACCCAATAGCCGGTGACGGTGGCGTTCGGGGGCCATTCCGGCGGCGGCGGCAGGACATGGGGGCTGTAGGCGAACAGAATAGGGAGTCTGCCGGCGGATGGTCCGTCGAACGGCCAGGCGGCGACTTCAGGCAGGTCCCGGTTCTGGGACTGGACGCGGCGGTAGAGCAGACGCCCTCCATACTTGAAGATGGCCGTATTCAGGGTGTGCGTCGCTCGCCGATAGCGCGGTCCCAAGGGAAGGTCCGGCGCGGCGACGCCGGGGAAAGCCCCCGTCGGAAGGAAGACGGGGAACAGCTGAGCCGAGACCTCGGGGATCCCCCGGGCCACCGCCAGGGTGTGGCCGGCATCGGTCATCATGAAGGAGTGAACGATCACGTCTGCCCCTTCGGCCGCCTCCATCGTCGAATCGAAGGCCGAGGCGGCGAAAGGGAGGACGTGTTGAATCATGCGGCCGATCATCCGCGGCCAGCTCAGCCCGGCGCGATCGGTCAGAGCCAGCGCCAGCTGGTCGGGATCGCTCTCGATCGGAACGAACGTCAGGCCGCGATCCCGGGCGAGCCGGGCGAAAGGCCGCGGCGCGGCCAGGCGGACGACGTGGCCGGCGCGCTGGAGGGCGACGCCCAGCGCGACGAACGGCTCGACGTCGCCGCGCGAACCGTAGGTCAGCAGCGCGAACCGTTTGCGATTGGCGGCGGGGACGGGAGCCGTCATTCGAAAGCGGATGGGGCGCTCGCCCTGCTCACCAGGCTGCCGTCCCCGCTGATAAGGAAGAGGAGCGGCGGAAAACCAGGAGGGTAACCAAGAACCCCACGACGGGCTTGATCGGGAATAACGTCATCCTCGTTGTAGGACGATTCTAGCCGCGGTGTACCCTCCCGGCGTCCCTCGGGTGCTCGAAGCGACTTTGACCCAGCGCCTCGGCGCCGGCCGATCCGGATCGTTCAGCAGGTCCGGCCGCGCGACTACCAGGTCTGCCACCTCGGCCGCCAGGCCGTCGGAACGCATGTCGCCGACGGCGAGCATCTCGCGAAACAACGAGCCTCGGCTGCCCTCATCGCCTCACGTCGGACCGCATGCCGTCTTCGCTTCGGCGGGCCTATAGCAGCCCGACCTGCGAAAGCTCGGGGAAGCCTTTCCAGTAGATTCCCCACACCGCCAGCAACAGCAGGGTGACGCTGTAGCCGAGAAAGAGGAAGCCGACGAGATTGTGTGTGAGGATTCGCTGCCGCAGCAGGACGACCAGACCGACGATGATCAGCACTGTCGCCGGCAGCGCCACAGGCACCGTCGCCCCTTCGACGAAGGCCAGAAAGCACGTGAGGCCATACAGCAGACCGGCCGGGACGATCCAACCCCATCCCGGTCGCCGCTCCGCCGCCGGCGCCCGCGCCGCATGGACCAGCAAGAGGAGGGAAAGGGCCAGGATCCCGGCATGCCATAGGTAGTGCGCCAGCACCTCGTCGTAGAAATGAACCAGCCGGTTGATGCTGGCGCTTCCCTGGCCGAGCAGGTTCCCGATCGAGTTGGCGGCCAGATGCATTGCCTGGCCTTCGACCCAGATCGCCGCCAGAACAAGGAAGGCGATCGTGGCCGGCTGGCTGCGGGCGATCCGGCCGGAGTCTGTGAAGAGAAGCCAGTACAGCGGAATCAGGAGGAGCGGGGTCGCCAGATCCAGGACGTCCGCCCAGTGGATGGATGGGTACGGAGGGAACGGCTGTGAGAGCAGCGGCGGGACGAGGATGAAGAACGCGAAGGCGTAGGCAAATAGGAGGACCAGGGACGGCTTGGTAACCACGTCGGTCTCCTTCGGGGCGGCCGTGCTTGAATCTACTCCGGCCTCGGTGGAGTCTCCAAGTATCGATGCTCCCGACCGCCGAGGGCCGGGCCGCACGCGGCGAGAGTCAGCAGAGCGACAGGCGCAACAAACCAGGAACAACAC
>Ga0209108_10000102_pt1 | contig 39817 bp, 39 predicted proteins | sample Rifsed10ft1_FD_184003 | JGI IMG/M metagenome (GOLD analysis project Ga0209108, IMG submission 184003) | Soil microbial communities from Rifle, Colorado, USA - sediment 10ft 1 (version 2) | ecosystem: Environmental > Terrestrial > Deep subsurface > Rock core/Sediment | place: Rifle, Colorado...
CCGCGTCCAGGCTGTTGAAACTGGCCGTGCCGAAACCGAGGTCGGCGGCCAGGGCGGCCCGATCGATCGGGTAGGTGGTGCCGGCCAGTGCGGCCGAGCCCAGAGGCAAGACATCGGCCCGTTGCCGAACGCCGTCCAGGCGCGCGTGATCGCGGTCGAGCGCCCAGAAGTGGGAAAGCCACCAGTGGCCGAGGAGAATCGGCTGCGCCGGCTGGAGGTGAGTGAAGCCAGGCAGCACAACCTCCTGGTCGCTCTGCGCCCGGTCGAGAAGCGCCGACTGCAGCTCCCGCAAGGCCGCCTTCAGGTTCGGCATGCCATCGAGCAGCCACAGGCGCAGGTCCGTGGTCACCTGGTCGTTGCGGCTGCGGCCGGTGTGAAGTTTGCCGGCGAGAGGCCCCACGGTCTCCATCAGCCGCCGCTCCACGGCGGTGTGGATGTCTTCGTCGGTGGGCGAGAAGGTAAACCGCCCGTCGGAGATTTCGCCGGCGATCGCCGCCAGTCCCGTGTCGATCTCCCGCAGCTCTTCCGTCGTCAAGATCCCGGCTTGAGCCAGGGAGCGTGCCCACGCTTGGCTGGCCCGGATGTCCTGCGGCGCCAGGCGGCGATCGAAGGCCAGCGAGGACGTGAGCCCGAGCACCTCCGGGTCGATGGTCTCTTTCATACGACTTCCCCAAAGGGTCATAGCACTTCCACCCAGGTCAATCCCGCTTGAAGCGTGTGTAGTCCGGCTTGGGCATCGCCAGGCCAGACACGGGCAGACCGTTCATGGCCCGCACCTTGAGCGGCAGGCCGAAGAGCCGGATGAACCCTTCGGCATCCTCCTGGTCGTAGACGTCCTCCTGCCCGAAAGTGGCGAAGTCTTCGCGGTACAGACTGAAAGGGCTGCGGCGGCCGAGCGGGATGACATTCCCTTTGTACAGCTGGAGACGCACGCTTCCGCTCACCGGTCCCTGCGTGTTGTCGACGAACGCGTCGAGCGCCTCGCGCAGCGGCGTGAACCACAGACCGTCGTAGACCAGCCTGGCGTACTCGAGCGCCACCAGATCTTTGAAATAGATCGTCTCCCGATCGAGGACGATCGATTCCAGCTCGCGGTGAGCCGCATGCAGGACGGTCCCCCCGGGGGTCTCGTAGACGCCGTGGGATTTCATGCCCACGCGTCGGCTCTCCACCAGATCGACTCGTCCGATCCCGTGGCTCCCGGCGCGGACATTGAGCCGGTAGATGAGCTGCGCCGGCGTGAGCCGTTCGCCGTCCACCGCGACCGGTGTGCCCGATTCAAAGGTGATCTCCAACTCTTCCGGCTCGTCCGGGGCGTTCTCGGGGGAGGTCGTCAGCAGGTACATCGCCTCGGCCGGCTCGAGCCACGGATCTTCAAGGGGACCTCCCTCGTGGGACAAGTGCCACAGGTTGCGATCGCGGCTGTAGATGGACTTCTCCGTTGCCGTCACCGGAACATCCCGGGCGCGGGCGTAGGCGATGGCGTCTTCGCGGGATCGGATCTCCCATTCGCGCCAGGGGGCGATGACCTTGAGGCGCGGGTCGAGGGCGGCATAGGTGAGCTCAAAGCGCACCTGGTCGTTGCCCTTCCCGGTGGCGCCGTGCGCGACGGCGTCGGCCCCCAGCTCGTGGGCGACGTCCACCTGGTGCCTGGCGATGAGCGGCCGCGCGGCGGAAGTGCCCAGCAAGTACTTGCGTTCGTAGACGGCTCCGGCCCGCAGCATGGGAAACAAGTACTCGCCGGCGAATTCCTCCCGAAGGTCGCGCAAGACGAGGCGACTGGCCCCGCTCGCCAACGCTTTGGCCTCCAGGCCCTCCAGCTCCTCTTCCTGGCCGACGTCGGCGGTGAAGCAAACGACTTCACAACCGTAGTTCTCGCGCAGCCAGGGGACGATCACCGAAGTATCCAGTCCTCCCGAGTAGGCGAGGACGACGGTCTTGACTTGCGGATCTGTCATTGCGTGCTCCTTTGCAAGCCTGCGGCCCGACCCCGGCCACCTGACGATTGCGGTAAACAAAAAGCCCTCCGGGGAAGGAGGGCTTGGTGGATCTGCTGTCGGCCCGCAAGTTGCCTAGTCCGAGGGAGCCGCGTCCAGCCGCCCTTCCCTGAGAAGGAGGCGAAGCCGACGACGGGAGCGCGGTTCGTTCTGGATCATTCCGGCCATGAAGATGCGGGATTATGGCACGGCGAGGGAATGGAGTCAAGGGCAGAGGCCTGCCCTATCGGCGCGCCGCCTGGCGAGTGGCCGTTCCGTCGGCGTGAAGTCCAGCGCCTGCGACTCGGCCGAGAGGGGAGACGCACGGTCGTGCGCGAGTTCGGGATCGAGACGACGGTCAAGAAGACCGAGGACCTCTACCGGACGGACTGACTCGTTCGCCGACGCTGAGCCAACATTCCTCGACAACGTGCCCGGAGGGCCAGGTCCTTCCGGGCACGTTTGCTTTCTCAGCCTGAACCAGGTTCCGGAGAGGCGGAGTCTCCGAGCAGACCCGTCAGGGCCTCGGCCAAGTCCGCGAAGACCGAGACGCCGCGCCACGACAGGCGGGCGATCTCGGCCTCCTGGGTTGCCCCGCGCCCGGTCCGCACCAGGGCGGCACGGCCGACACCGGCGGCCTGGGCGGCCTGGATGTCTTCCAGCGCGTCGCCGACCAGCAGCGACTCGGCCAAATTGAGGTCGAGTTCGTCACGCGCCTGGAGCAACAGGCCCGGCCGCGGCTTGCGGCAGGCGCAGCCGTCCTCCGGCGCATGCGGGCACATGAAGACGCCATCGATGCGCCCGCCGCCGGCTCGGATCGTTTCCACCAGGCGGGCGTTCATCGCCTCGGCTTCGGCCGACGAGATCAGGCCACGCCCGACGACGGATTGGTTGGTGACGATCAGAACGGGATAAGGCAGATGCCGCAGCCGCGTCAGGGCGGCGATCGCGGACGGGTAGGGTCGCACGTCGGACCAGGAACGGACATACCCGGCGATGTTTTCGATGAGGACTCCGTCCCGATCAAGGAAGATCGCCGGGTTGCTCATCGCCGCGGCCGAGGGCGGGTCCGGTGGTGCGGATTGAGCCGGGGGCTCAGGCCCACGACGGCGCGGTGCCGGAGGGCGGCGCCTCGTCGGCCAGTTCGTCGAGGTAGCGTCGGTAGTGATTGTCGCCCATCGCCCGGACCAAACCCTTGAGCTGCGCCGCGTCGATGTAGCCCAAGCGATAGGCGATCTCCTCCGGACAGGAGATCATCAACCCCTGCCGGTCCTGGACCGCCTGAATGAAGTTGGCCGCCTGCATCAACGACTCGGGTGTGCCGGCGTCGAGCCAGGCCAGGCCGCGGCCGAGGAGTTCGACGGACAGTTGTCCTTGCTCCAGGTAGAGCCGATGCAGATCGGTGATTTCCAGCTCGCCGCGCGCCGACGGACGGAGGCGGCGCGCCAACCCGCTGACCTGGTGATCGAAGAAGTACAGGCCGGGAATAGCCAGATTGGAGCGGGGCGCAGCCGGCTTCTCTTCGATCCCGATCACGACACCGCGAGCATCGAGCTCCAGCACGCCGTAACGCTGCGGTTCGCGGACCGGGTAGCCGAAGATCAAAGCGCCCTGTTCTAGCCGCGCCGCCGCCCGCAACGTTTCGGGGAAGCCGTGGCCGAAGAAGACGTTGTCCCCCAGAATCAGGCAGACAGGTCCACCGGAGAGGAAGCCCTCGCCGATCAGGAGGGCCTCCGCCAGACCCCGCGGCTCGGCCTGTGGGGCGTAGTCCAGCTCCAGTCCCCACTGGCGGCCGTCGCCCAGGAGGCGTTGGAAAAGCGGCAGCTGATCCGGCGAACTGATGATCAGAATCTGGCGCAGGCCGGCCAGCATCAGATTGGCCAACGGGTAGTAGATCATCGGCTTGTCGTAGAGCGGCAACAGCTGCTTGCTGATGGTCGCCGTGACCGGGAGCAGGCGCGTTCCATGGCCGCCGGAAAGGATGATGCCCTTCACGCCGACCGCTCCCGCGCCCCGTAATTGCGCTCGAGCCACTCCACGTAGCCGGGCTGCTGGCGCACCGAGTCGACCCATTCAAGGTGGCCCAGGTACCACTCGGCCGTCTTGGCCAGGCCCGAAGCGAGGCTCTCGCGCGGACTCCAGTCCAGCGTGGCTGCGATCTTCTCCAGATTCAAGTCGTAACGGCGATCGTGCGCCGGCCGGTCGGCCACGAATTGGATCAGCCGGGCATGCGGGCGATGAGGTGAGTTCGGCCGCTTGTCGTCGAGCAGGGCGCACAACTGCTGGATCAGAGCCAAGTTGGTCGACGGGGCGCCGCCGCCCACGTGATAGGTCTCGCCCGGCCGGCCCCGCCGAAGGATGATCTCCACCGCCTCGCAATGATCCTGCACGTGGATCCAGTCGCGCACCTGCTGGCCGTCGCCGTAGACCGGGATCGGCTTGCCGGCAACGGCGTTCAGCAACACCAGCGGGACGAGCTTCTCGGGAAACTGGCGCGGACCATAGTTGTTGGTGCAGTTGCTCAGAGTCACGGGCAAGCCGTACGTGCGTCCGTAGGCGCGCACCAAGTGGTCGGCGGCAGCTTTGGAGGCGGCGTAGGGCGAGGTCGGGCGGTAGGCCTGGTCCTCGACGGCCGGAGGGTCGAGGGGCGCCAGGGGGCCGTAGACCTCGTCCGTCGAGACGTGGTGAAAGCGAACGTGGTCGAGGGGGAAGGCGGCCTCGCCGATCCAGAAGTGCCGGGCGGCCTCGAGCAGGGTGAAAGTCCCGACGATGTTGGTCTGGACGAAGGGCGCCGGCCCGAGGATGGATCGATCGACATGGGTCTCGGCGGCCAGGTGCACGACGGCGTCGATCTGATGCTCGCGCAGCAGCCGCTCGACCAGCGGTCGGTCGCCGATGTCGCCCCGGACGAAGGTGTGTCGCGACGGGTCCGGCAGGTCGTCGAGGTTCATGGTGCTGCCGGCGTACGTCAGCGCGTCCAGGTTGACGATCCGGAGCTGGGGCTCGGCCCACAGCAAGTGGCGAATGAGGTTCGAGCCGATGAAGCCGGCGCCGCCGGTGACCAGGACGTTGTGCATTCGGCCCGTCCTAGCCAATCAGGGGGAAGTTGATGGAACGTCGCGGGTCAGTGCAGAGCACGGTCCGCTCCCACTTGGGCGCATCGTCGTCGATCACCTGGTATCCCACGGGGGCCCTTGCGCGTCGGCAAGAACCCGGGATCGGAGCGCGCCGACGTCGAGAAGGTGGGAGGATCTGATTTCCATCTTCGGGGTGGGCGCGGCCCCTCGGCCTTCGCCGGGGCTCAGGCCGGAGGACGCTCCGTCGGGTCCGTGATTGACTCCCGCGGCGGCGGCGATTGTGGTTTGGCGCCTGATGTGACTCTGTGGGCGCGGCCCCTCGGTCTTCGCTGGAGCTCGGGGCCCCGGGACGCTCTGTTGGGTCCGTGATTGACTCCCGCTGTGGCACCGGTTGTGGTTTGGAGCTTGGTGTGACTCTGTGGGCGCGGAGGGGCTCGAACCCACGACCTCACGGATGTGAACCGTGCGCTCTAACCAACTGAGCTACGCGCCCTGCCCCGGGATTATAGCAGGCGGACGAGGTCGCCTCAACTAGAGGTCCCTATGATCCCGGGTGATGATGCAATCATTCCGGCAGGGAGCTGTTACACGAACGCCGGCCACCCCTCGGCAGCCGCCGCCACTCGAACCTAGGGCTGACGAGCCCGCCGCGGCAGTGGGCGCTGTCCTCGCGCGCCGATGACATCCGGCGCGCTGCGGCGTCCTTCCGGCGGCGACGCTATAATGCCCCCGTCCGCGTCGGGCAACCAGATGATCGAGCTCACTATTCCCGGCCGCGGGACCATCCTGCTTCACCATCTGGTGTGCGACGTCAACGGCACGCTGGCCCTCGACGGGCAGTTGATCGACAGCGTCGCCGGCGCCCTGCTCTCTCTGCGGGATCGGCTGGAGCTGCACCTGCTCACCGCCGACACCCACGGGAAGCAGGCGGAGATCGATCGTCAACTGGGCGTGCAGGCGGTCCGCATTCCACCCGGCGGCGAATCCGCCGCCAAAGCCGCCTACGTGCGTCAGCTGGGAAGCCAGAGTGTCGTAGCCATCGGGAATGGAGCGAACGACGCCGCCATGCTCTTTGAAGCGGCCATCGGGATCGCCGTGCTTTCGCCCGAAGGATTGGCGGCCGAGGCGGCGCAGGCCGCCGATGTGATCGCACCCGGGATTCTCGACGCGCTCGGCTGGCTGGAGCGGCCGATGCGACTGGTGGCGAGTTTGCGCCGATGACTCAGCTCAGGCCCGCCGCTCGCCAGATCGCCTGCAACACCCGGACCATCGCCAACGTATCCCTCTCGCAGTACACCTCCAGCGCCGTGCGCAGGCGAGCCGCCTCGTCCGGCGCGGCGTCTCTCACCAACCGTTCGAAGGCGAGCGAGGCAGCCAGGCCGTCGGCGATCTCCATGCCCTCATAGCTGAGGTCCGGCGCCAGCGCCGGCGCGACCGATTTGATCGAGAAGGACCCTCCCATTTCCGGCACCCAGTAGTGCCAGGCGCGGAAAGGCTTGATCAGGTCGTCCATGCGCGGTAGCCGCTGCTCGATCTGATCACGCAGGGCCGGGAAAGCCTCCGCCAGCTGCCGCATCACCCCAAGTTCGAAAGGCATGTGGTAAGCCAGGATCGACCCGGTCCCCGCCGTCGCCGGAAGAAGAGACTGAAGCAGCGCTGGACGGGGATCCGGCCCGGGCTCCGCCAAGAAACCGCGATGCTCCGGTTGCGCGCTCGGGCCTCTCAGGAGATGCAGCGAAAACTGAAAGGGGATCTGTTGATAGGGGCGCGTGCCATCCCAAAGGGGGACGGCCGGGGCGACGGTCTCGAAATCGAGCAGGGTCACCGGGAAAACGAGACCCGCCAGAAAGCCGCGCAGACCGTCGAGTTCGATGATGGGTCGGCCTCGCTGGTGGGCGGTGACATGTAGCCCGGAGCGCTTCGGCAGGTCGATATCGTTGGTGATGTCCTCCATCCGCCGAATCCCCTGGTCGTACAGGTGGAATTTCCTCTCCCAGGTGAGGTGGGCGATCTCGAGCACGGACCCCCGGGGGACCTCGGCCCAGCACTCGTTGCGGCAGTCGCATTCCCGCGGCCGCAGGCAGTGCGGCCCGATCGGCACGTCGGGCCGCCGACCCTCGTGCAGGACACGAAGCAGGTCGCCGGCGCGGACGGTGACCTGCGGCCTATGCGCCTCGGCCTGTGCCGTGACCGGCTGCCGCGTGAACAGAGCCGACAAATCGAGGGCGCCTTTTCGTGTGTAGTCCGAGTTCAGATGCAGAATCTCGACGCTTTCGATCTCCAGAGCGGCGGCGCGAGCCACGGACAGTTGGAAAGCGACGTCCAGCAGGTGTTCCTCCTTGACCGATGTCGAGCTCTTGACCTCGATCAGACGCCACCCGCGTCGGCCTCGAGCCAGGATGTCCACGGCCGCATGACGCCCGTCCTCGGCGGCGAACGCGGCTTCGAAGATGGCGGGGGCCCGGCCGGCGATCAAGCCGGCTGTCCGTTCGGCGGCGGCGGCGGCGTCCCGGGGACGATTCGGCCATGCGTCTACGCCGTCCGGGAAAAGCTCGCGCGCCAGGAGGCCGATGCTCTTTCCGCTCGCCATGCGGGCCCGCGATTGCGAATCGGGCGGGGCGACAACGCCTGGCTCGAAGGCCGAGAGGTAGAGCGCCTTGGGGCACTGCCAGCCGCGCAGAAAATCCGACTTGCTGAGGGACGGTCCAGCGCGGCCCATGCCGGGAGGATAGCGCCGTCCCTTGGAGGCGGCAAGCGCGGCGGTGCACGGCCTGGCGCGAGGGCTGCCCCCAGCGCCGGATGAGACGCCGAACGCCGATGCTCTGCCCGGCCGCAGCCTGCTTTGTCCCCAAAGATTCGCGATGCTATAATGCGCCGCCCGATCGAGACGCGGCACGCGGGACCGGATGACCCGTCTTGAAAGGCTCCATCGGATGACGTTCGAACCCTTGCAGCCGATCGACGACCCCGAATCGCTGCCGCGCGCTCGCCGCCGCCGCGCCAATCGCATGCTGACCCAGATGCGGGCCGACGAGCGCGAGGCCTACCTGGAAGAGCTGGCCCACCAGGTCTCCCCGGGGATCGACCTGTACCTGTTCGCCGTTGCTGCCGGCCTGTTGATCGGACTCGCCTTCCGCTTCGATCAGCTGGCATTGATGGTGGCGGCGGTGCTCGTTGCCCCGCGGCTGGCGCCGGTGGCCGGGATGGCGCTGGCGGCGGTGTGCGGCTCGCTGCGCTACTTCGGGCGGCAGATCGGCGCGCTCCTGCTGGCGCTGCTGCTGGTGGCGATCGCCGCCGGGCTGTTGGGAGGCATCGGCGACTCCGCCAGCGCTTCGGTCCTGGCGGCCGGCTACGCCGGGCTCAACCTGGTCGACTTCCTGGTGCTCATCGCCGGCGCCTCGCTGATGGGGCTGACCCTGGCGCGCTCCGGGACGATCGACCCGATCCCCAGCGCGCTGGTGGCCTACGAACTCTTCCTGCCGGCCGCCGCCGTCGGGTATGGGTTGGCGACGGCCCAGTCGTCGGTGTGGCAGGGCTCCGTGATGACTCTCGCTCTCAATCTGTCGTGGGCGGTAGTGGCCTGCGGCCTGGTGCTCGTCTTGTACGGCTTCCGCCCCCTCACCGGCAGCGGCTACTCGCTGCCGGCATCCATTGGATTGATGGCCGCCATCGGGCTGTTGAGTGCGCTCAATCTGGGCGTGTCGGTGCTGGCGGCCGTGCCCACCCCGACTCCGACTCCGTCCCCAACTCCGACGGCCACGCCCACGCCGCCGCCGACGGCCACGCGCACCGCCACCGCGACGGACACCGCCACGATCACACCCACCGTCACCGACACGGCCACCCCGACCGTCACGCCCACGCCTCCGTCGGCAGTGGTGTTTGGCACCGGCGGGGCAGGGGTGCTGCTGCGCGACGCCCCCAACGGTGAGAGCAGCAGCGGCCTGATCGAAGGCTTGCCCGTTGTGATCATCGCGGGTCCAGAGACGGTCGGGGGCGAAGCGTGGCTCCAGGTGCGCGTGTCCGATGGCCGCGAAGGGTGGATTCTGGCGCGCTATATTGCCACGCTGACTCCGACAGCGTCGCCCACGCCTTGAGACTGTTCGAGATCGAGGTAGGCCCGGACTTCCTTCCACGACGCTTCGCGGTCAGGCCGGGTCTGTCAGACCCAGGCTAAAGTCTGGGACTACTTCGCCGAGTTCTGCCATGCCCTCTATCTTGAGTCGAACCGGCTGGGCCCGTGCCCGCCGCAAACGCACCACGATCCCACCGTCCTGGTTGGCCATTCTGGAGGACCGCGTCGCCTACTACGGCGTCCTGCCGCCGGCCGAAAAGCGGGAGGTGCGCGGCATGCTTCAGGTCCTGTTAGGAGAACTGTCTTTCGAAGCTGGCGCCGGTCTGGAGGCGGTCGACCAGGCGATGCGGGTGATGATCGCTGCCCAGGCATGCCTGATGCTGCTCCACCGTCCGCTGGCGGACCTTCCCAGTCTGCGCACGGCGATCGTCTACCCCGGCGTCTACCGCGCCCGCGAACGGTTGCACACCGCCGAAGGGGTCGAAGTCGAAGAGAGCGAAGCGCGCCACGGCGAAGCCTGGGCGCACGGCGTCCTGCTGCTTTCCTGGGAAGACGTCGTCTACGACTCGGCCCACATCGACGACGGCCAAAACGTCGTCTTCCACGAAGTGGCGCACGCGCTCGACGATCAGACCGGCGACGCCGATGGGACGCCGCTGCTCGCCGACCGCGAGACGGTGGAAGCCTGGTCGCGGGCCTTTGGCGCCGCCTTCGAAGACATGCAGGCCGACGTCCGCCGCCGTCGTAAGACCCTGCTCGACCCTTACGCCGCCGAGGACCCGGCCGAGTTCTTCGCCGTCGCCACGGAGACTTTCCTCGAGGCGCCTCTCGCCTTTCAGGCCGTCCACCCGGAGTTGTATCGTCTCCTGCGGGACTTCTACCGGCTGGACCCCGTTGCCTGGGCTTCCAGCCTGGCGCCCACACCACCACGCTGACACACCCCAGGACTTGACCCTGCAAAACCGGGATGCTATGCTTATTGCTACTGAAAAATGTTTTCAATAGAAGCGAAGTCATGCGAGGGCACTCTCCAGCAGGCCGGGTTTCGGATCACCCGGCCGAGGAAGGCGATCCTGGAGGTCCTTTCCCAAACCGGAGGAGCCCTCAAGCCCGAGGAGATTCAGGACCGGGCAGCGCCTCTGTGCCCCGGGATCGGCCTCGTGACCGTCTATCGCACGCTGACCCTGCTGGCCGATCTGGGGTGCATCCGCCGAGTCCACCAGGACGACCACTGCCATGGCTACGCGCGGGCCGATTACGCCCATGGCCACCACGTCGTCTGTCGAACCTGCCGGCAGGTCGTCGAATTCCACGGTTCCGAGGACATCGGGGCCGTCATCGGCCAGGTGAGTCGCCAAACGGGGTTCCGCATCGACGACCACTTGCTCGAACTGATGGGGATCTGCCCGGACTGCCAGACCCAGGACAGCGCCGTGGAGGACAGGAACGGAGGATGAAGAGCAAACCGGCAGTCTTCCTGTCGCTGACGGGGCTCTTTCTTCTTGCGGTCTCGGCTTGCACGCCCGGCGCCTCGGATGAGGGCACCGCCGCCGAATCGTACCTGACGGACCTCGGCGAACTGGCGCCGCTGCCGCTGTCGCCGGGTGCGAAGCTGTACGTCGTCGCAACGACTTCGATCCTGGCCGACGTCGTCGGCCGGGTCGGCGGGGACGAGGTCGATCTCGTTTCGTTGATCCCGATCGGGGTCGACCCGCACGCCTTCGAGCCGACCCCGCGGGACGCGCAGGCCCTGGCCGCCGCCGACGTGGTCTTCATCAACGGCTTCGGCCTGGAGAGCTTTCTGGAAGGCCTGATCCGGCAGGCAGGCGGATCGGCCTCGGTCGTCTCGGCCTCGCTGGGGATCGCCCCCCTGCCCTTTGAAGAAGAGGAAGACCAAGCAGAAGAGGAGGGCGAGCACGACGAGTACGGCGCCGACCCGCATACCTGGCTCGACCCGAACAACGTGATCCAGTGGACGGAGAACATCGAGGCGGCGCTCAGCGCGCTCGACCCGAACCGGGCCGAGGCCTATCGAGCGAACGGCGCAGCCTACCGGGCCGAACTGGCGACGTTGGACCGGGAGATCCGCGACGACGTCTCCCGCATTCCGCCGGAGAACCGCACACTGGTGACGGATCACGACGAGCTGGCCTACTTCGCCGACGAGTACGGCTTCACCGTCGTCGGCACGGTCATCCCCGGAGCCAGCAGCCTGGCCGAGCCGTCCGCGGCGCAGTTGGCCGACCTGCTGGACCGGGTCAAAGCGCAACGAGTGCCGGCGCTGTTCGTCTCGTCCGTCGTCAACCCGTCCCTGATGGAGGTCTTCGCCGCCGACGCCGGAATCCGGGTGGCAACGCTTTACGCCCACTCGCTGACGGCGCCCGACGGACCGGCGCCGAGCTACCTGGAGTTGATGCGATACAATGCCGAGACGATCGCCGCGGCGTTGACGCCTTAGCCCAGACGTTGAACGCTCGGCCCCTTGCGATGCCCCACAGCACCGTCCGCCCGCCCGATCACGATCCGCATGCGCCATCGCTGTCCGTCGACGGACTGTCCGTCCGTTTCAACGGAGCCGAGGCCCTGCGCGCAGTGACCTTCCGCCTCCCGGCGGGCCAGCGCCTGGCGGTCGTCGGGCCGAACGGCGCCGGCAAGACGACCTTGTTCAACGTTCTGGCCGGCGCCCAGCGTCCGCAGGACGGGACGGCGCGCATCTTCGGCCATCCACCCGGCGGGGACACGTGCGTCGCCTACGTGCCGCAGCGCAGCCAGGTCGACTGGGCCTTCCCGGCCTCGGCCGCCGAAGTCGTTATGATGGGCCGCATCCGCGAGATCGGTCCGCTGCGATGGCCCGGCCGGCGCGATTGGCAGGTCGTCGGCGCGGCGCTCGACCAGGTGGGGTTGGCCGACGTGTCGCGGCGCCCGATCGGCGAGCTCTCCGGCGGGCAGCAGCAGCGCGTCTTCCTGGCTCAGGCGCTGGCTCAGGAGGCTGAGCTGATCCTGCTCGACGAGCCGTTCACCGGCCTCGACTTCCCCAGCCAGGAGGCTCTCTTCGTCGTCCTGGACCGGCTGCGCGCAGCGGGCGTCACCGAGCTGGTGGCAACCCACGACCTGAATCTGGCCGCCGAGCGCTTCGACTCGGTCATGTTGCTCAACCGCCGGCTGGTGGCCTTCGGCGCCCCGGCCGACGTGCTGACCCGCGAGCACCTGGTGCAGGCCTACGGCGGACACGTCCACATCCTGCCCGAAGGCGGTCTGCTGGTCCTGACCGACACCTGTTGCGAGGGGGACGAGGGCGAAGGTTGAATCCCTGGCTGGCCTGGCTCGCCGAACCGTTCAGCTATCCCTTCATGTTGCGCGGGTTGGCGGCGGCGCTGACCGTCGGCGTGGTGTGCCCTGTGCTGGGGGCCTACGTTGTTTTGCGCGGCATGGCCTTCTTCGGCGACGCGCTGGCCCACATCATCCTGCCGGGGGTGGTGGCGGCCTTCCTGCTCGGCTGGCCGCTGGTCAGCGGCGCGCTGATCGTCGGCGTCGTGGCGGCGCTGGCCGTCGGCGCCATCAGCCGGCGCTCCAAGATCAAAGAGGATACGGCGATCGGCGTAGTCTTCGCCGGCTGCTTCGCCCTCGGCATCGCCATGCTGTCCTCCCGGCGCGGCTACGCCGTCGATCTGAGCCACATCCTCTTCGGCAATTTGCTCGGCGTCTCGCAGCAGGATGTGCTCCTGATCGCCGGCCTCGGGCTGCTGGCCCTACTGGCGGTGTTGGCCTTCTACAAAGAGTTCCTGGTGCTGTCGTTCGATCCGCTGTTGGCCGTCACCCTGCGTCTGCCGGTCCAGCGGCTCCAGAACCTGATGCTGATCCTGCTGGCGGTGGTGATCGTCGTGTCGATCCAGGCGGTGGGCGTGGCGCTTGTGTTGGCGATGCTGATCACACCTGCGGCGGCGGCCTCCCTGCTGACCCGGCGCCTGCCGATCATGATGCTGGTCGGCGCCGCCATCGGCGCCCTGTCGGCGGTGATCGGGCTCTACTTTTCGTACTACACCAATCTCGCCTCGGGTCCGGCCATCGTCCTGACGGCCACGGCCGCCTTCGTGCTGGCGTTCCTGTTCAGCCGGCAGCGCCGCACTCGGGCCTGACGAAACGGCCAAAACGGTCGGGAGGTTCCGCCCCGGCAGCAGCATAGGGGCGGGTTTCAACCTCGCGCCTGCGTCGATCGCCTGTAGCCCCGACCCCGAGCCCAGCCGCCCCCGAACGGCCGCCGGCCCTGCCGGATGGATCTGCGAGGACGGTACTATCCGTCGGGTGGTCGGCCGCGGCGATGGATGCTAGACTCCCCTCGCTATGGTCATGTCGAACGATGAAGACGCCATCCGCAAGGCGGCCGACCTCATTCGGGTAGGCCGGCGCGAAGAAGCCCGCCCGATCCTGGCCAGTTACCTGCAAGCCTTCCCTGACTCGGTCGACGCCTGGATGCTGATGAGTATGTGCATCAGCGATCGGCAGCGGCAGATCGACTGTCTGCGCCAGGTTCTGCGGATCCTCCCCGATCACTCGCTGGCGCAGTCGCGCCTGGCCAAGCTTCTTAGTGGGACCGGCACCGTCACGACCTGGCCGGCGCTTCCTGGGGAACCCGGCCCATCCCTGGGGACTCCGCCGTTTACCGCCGGCTCGCTTCCGCCGGCGCCGACTATGCGGCCGACCGATCGCCCTGGCCCACCTTCCTCGCCGCCCGCCGAGGCAGCCAAGAAGCGTGGCGGCGGCCTGGCCCCGATTGTGTTTGTCGTGGTGCTGGTGGGCCTGATGTGCGCCGCCCTAACGTTCGTCGCCTATCTCGTCAACGCCAATCGCCAATCGAGCCAGCAGGGGGCCTTCGCCACCGCCGCCGCCGTGGCTGCCTTCACCCTGCCGCCCACCTGGACCCCGACCGACACCGCCACCATCACGTCGACCCGCCCACCCAGGCCGACGGCCACCCTCAGCCCGACTCCCTCCCCGCCGGTGCCCAACCCGACCGTCCTGGCGGAGATGGACGTCATCCAGCTGGAGGTCGCCGACGTGCGCGGGCTGGAACCGCTGGTGCCGGTCATTCCGCGCTACCTGCTGTCGAAGGCCAAAGTGCGCCCGGTGCTAGCCGCCATCTTCGAAGCCGGCGGCGGAACGCAGGCTGCGTTGGAGGATCAGGCGCGGGTCTTGACCGCCCTCGGGCTGATCAAGCCCACCTACAATCTGTACACCAATGCCCTCAATGGTCTAGCCGATGGGATCGGAGGCTTCTACCTTTCCCCGACCGACGAACTCTACGTGATCGGCACGTCCTTCACCGGAGTCGAGCGCTACATCTTCTCGCACGAGTACGGGCACGCCCTGGTCGATCAGCACTTCGACCTGGATGGATTGGCGGGTTACCCCTTGTGCCCGGGCGACGCCCAGCGCTGTCAGGCGATCCGCGCCCTGATCGAAGGCGACGCTATGCTGGTCATGAACCAGTGGCTCGAGCAATACGCCGGCCCACAGGAGCTGCTCGACATCCTTTCCTTCGACGCGCCGGCCCAGGTCATGCCCGATCAGTTCGCCCCGCCGTTCGTCGCCCCCGAGGCCAGCTTCCCCTACATCGAGGGACTGACCTTCGTCAACAGCCTGTATGCTCGCGGGCGTTGGGCGCTGGTGGACGCCGCCTACACCAATCTGCCGGAAAGCACCGAGCAGATCCTGCATCCGTCGAAGTACTTCGACGGCGATGCGCCGGAGGAGATGCCGGACGCGCAGCTCGAACCCGTCCTGGGAGAGGGGTGGCGCCTGCTCGACGACAATTCCCTCGGCGAATGGATGACGTATCTGATGCTGGGATACGGCGCCGATGTCGAAGCCCAGTTGGACGACGCCGTCGCCGAGCGGGCCGCCGCCGGCTGGGGCGGCGACCGCTACTGGGTCTACACCAACGACGACAGCGGTCAAACGGCGATGGCGGCACGCTGGTCGTGGGACACGATGGGCGACGCCACGACCTTCGATAGCGCCATGGCGGAGTATCTGCTCGAACGCTACGGCGGGAACGAAGTCGCATCCGCGCGCGGGACCTGCTGGGAAGCCAACGCCCAGCGCTCGTGCCTGTATCGCGCCGGCCTCGAGATCCTGTGGCTGCTCGGCCCGAACGCGGCTACGGTGGACGCCGTCCTGACGCGTTTCCCCGGCTTCAACTGAAGAGGACGACGTGGCGGCCGCATGACGCGTTCCTGGCCTCCGCTCACGCCTCTGGTCTGGATCGCCCTGAGCCAACGCTGGCTTTGGCTGAGCGCGCTTCCGATCGTCGCCGGACTGGCAGGCCGCCTGACGCAGCCCCTGATCGTGCTCAGCCTGGGCTGGACCGGCTTCGCCCTGGCGATGACTTTGGCGCGCGTCGCCGGCGCCGGTTCACGTCGGGTGGTCTACGTTTCGGCCGCCGTCGATTCGATGTTGGCCATCGGCGCCCTGGCGCTCTCCGGCGGCATAGCCAGCCCCCTGTGGTGGACCGTGTTGATCGGCGCTCTGGGCGTGGCGCTGTTGGACGGGCAGCGCGGCGCGTTGGCGACCAGCGGCCTGGCGACCGCGGCAGGCGTGATCGTCGTCACCGGGCTCGATCCGGTCGGCCTGCCGGCTATGGCCGGCGCGCTGGCGGCGGGGGCGGCGGTTCTGTTCCTCGGGACGGCGCTGCTCTGGCCGGCGGCCCAGGTGCGCTCCCTGGCGATCGAAGCCGGGAAGGTCCAGGGCGTCGAGCTGCGCGAAGCCAGGCGCCGGGAGCGGGAGCAGTTGGCGCGCTTCTTCATCGCCGCCGGCTTGCTCAATGCCAGCCTCGACCACGAACGGGTCCTCGACCAGGCGCTCGAGCTCGCCTCGCAGACATTGATCGATCCCGACGACAGGCCGGAGCTCCTGGTCGGCACGCTATTCCTGCTGGCCGGGGACCGGGCCCGCATCGTGTCCGGGCGCGGGCTGCCGGCCGGCGATTGGCGACTCGATTTCGCCATCGACTCCGGCCTCCTCGGAGAGATCATCCATGGCGGGGCTCCCGTCCGCTGGCGAGGATTCGGCAGCGATACCGATCTGTCCCGGCTGACCGGTCTGCGCGGCTGCCGCTCGCTGCTGGCGGCGCCCCTGGCCCACGGCGGCGAGACCATCGGCGTCATGCTTTTCGGTCATCCTTGGGCGGGAGTGTTCGGCGAATCCGAAGCCGCCCTGCTGGGCGCCCTGGCCGAACAGACAATGATCGCTTTGCACAACGCCCGTCGCTTCCAGGATCTGAGCGGGGAGCGCGATCGAATCCAGGAGCTCCAGGAGGAGGCCCGCCGTCGTCTGGCGCGCGATCTGCACGACGGCCCGACCCAGTCCCTGGCGACGATCGCCATGCGGGCCAGCTTCGCCCGGCGGCTGCTCCGGCGCGATGTCGGAGCCGCCGAAGTGGAGATGGGCCGCGCCGAGGACCTCGCCCGCCGGACGACGCGCGAGGTCCGCCACATGCTGTTCACGCTGCGCCCGCTGATCCTCGAGTCGCAGGGCCTGGTCAGCGCGCTGCGGCAGCTGGCCGACAAAACCGGCAGCCTCACCGGCCGCGAGGTCGTGGTGGAGGTCGACGACGAGGCCGTCGATGGCCTGGCGACCGGCCGCCAGGGGATGGTCTTCTTCGTCGCCGAAGAGGCGGTCAACAACGCCCGCAAGCACGCCGAGGCCGAACATATCTGGGTGCGCATGCGCCGCCAGGCCGAGGCGCTGGTGATGGAGATCGAGGATGACGGCGTCGGTTTCAACGTCGGCGCCGTCGATGCCTCCTACGCGCAGCGCGGCAGCCTGGGCATGGTCAGCATGCGCGAGCGCACCGAGCTGCTGGGCGGTACGCTCGCGGTCGACTCGGCCGAAGGCCGCGGCACGACGGTGCGGCTGACCGTGCCGCTCGGGGTCGACCCCAAGGGCGAGACCCCGTCCTCATCGGAGCGCCATGCTCATTAGGACCCCTTCGCCCTCACCCCCTGCCCCCTCTCCGCGTCAACAGGCGTCCCCTGACGAAGTTCAAGGGCGGAGAGGGGGAGAGATTTTCGGAAGGGTGGGGCAGCTCTGCTGCCCCACCCTTCCGATAGACCACCCCCCTCCCCCGATGTCCGGTTTCTTGGGCGGCCAACCCAGCGGGGGAGGCCTTACAGGCCGTTCGCCCCGGCGGGCGGCGCCCGCCGGACGCCCGCCCGAACGGGGCTGCTTCGCGAGGGGTAGGGGGTGGGGGGATGCAGGACTTCGCGGAATGCGACCTGCCGGAGACATGTGCTAATGGAGGCAGCCTTCTGGGTCGCGTTGACGCTGGCGGGGCCGGCTGCTGCGCGTGCGATCGAGCGCCGCCTGGTGGCGCGGCTGGAGCCGTGGGCGGCGGAGGTCGGCTTCTGGTCGAGCGCGGCCTACGGTGTCCTGCCGCTGTATGCCGCGTGGATCACCGGGGCGGTCATCGGCCGGGAGTGCGGGATTGCGGGCATCTCGCCTGCCGCCTGGCTGTCCGGGATCGTGATCAGCGGCCTGCTTCTCGGCTTCCTGGGGGTTGCGCTGCGGGTGCCGTCCGTGAATCGACTGGTCCGTGCCTGGTACAACCCGGGCGGGTCGCGGCTCGTGTTGTTCGACGAGCCGCGCTGGGCCTTCTATCGCGGGGCGGGAGCCGTTGCCGTCCTGGATGCTGGGGCGGCGCAGCTGATCGGCCTGGTCCTGGGCGCCATCGAATGGGCGATCCGCGGCGGGCGTCCCGCCCGCGATACGCCGCCCCTCGTCTGGTCCGGCCTCGTGCGGTTGGGTGTTTCGGCCGGACTGTTCGCGCTGACGCACAACCTCTGGTTGATCCTTCTCGTTCAGGCGGCGGCACAGGCGTTGCTCCTGCGGTCGACAGAAGCCTCGCCGCCGCCGTGACCTCCTCCTGCCGGGATCGGCGCGCTCGTCGTCGGAATCGGTCGCCCGGTCTGAGGTGAGGCCTGAGCCCGTGGAGAAGGTCGCGCAAAGGGGCCGAGGTACAATCCATTCAAGGGAACCATGGACCAGGTCTACTTGTGCGCGCGGTGTCTGCTCGCCGGAGACGCCCCGGGACCGTGTCCGCGCTGCGGGCAGGAACGACTGACGTGCCGTCCCGGCGACCCCGATGATCCGTGTCGTCGGCCGTGGATCGATGCCCGCGGCCAGGTCCGCACCCGGGCGCCTCTGTGGTGGCTCCGGCAGACGATCGGAGGGTTGGCCGAATCGCTGCGACGACCAGGCTGAGAGGCATGACCAAGGAACGCATCGTCATTCTGGGTTCGGGGCCGGCCGGCCTGACGGCCGCCTTGTACGCGGCGCGCGCCAACCTTGAACCGCTCGTCGTTTCCGGCACCCAGCTCGGGGGTCAGGTATCGATCACCTACGAGGTCGAGAACTACCCCGGCTTTCCCGAAGGCAGCACCGGCCCCGAGTTGGTCGAGCGCATGCAGAAGCAGGCCGAGCGCTTCGGCGCGCGCCTGGTCGTCGACGAGGTCGTCGAAGTGGATTTCACCCAGGGCCCGCCCTTCCGCCTGAAGACCTACAGCGATGAATACGAAGCGCAGGCCGTGGTCATCGCCACCGGCGCCTCGCCACGGCGGCTGGGCGTCCCCGGGGAAGACCAGATGATCGGCAAGGGCGTCTCGTTCTGCGCCACCTGCGACGGTTTCTTTTTCCGCGACAAGCACGTCGTCGTCGTCGGCGGCGGGGACAGCGCGCTGGAGGAAGGCCTGTTCCTGACGCGCTTCGCCACGCAGGTGCGGGTGATCCATCGCCGTGACGCGCTGCGGGCCGGCGAGACGCTCAAGCGCCGGGCTCTGGCCAACGACAAGATGAGCTTCGTCTGGGACACCGTCGTCGAGGAGATCGTCGGCAACGGTAAGGTCGAGGCCGTCCGGCTGCGCAATCTCAAGACCGGCGCCGTCGAACGCACGCCGGCCGACGGGGTCTTCATCTATATCGGGCACTTTCCCAACACCGATCTCTTCCGCGGACAGCTGGCGATGGACGACCACGGTTATCTCCGCACCGATGCCCGCCTGATGACGGATGTGGAAGGGATCTTCGCCGCCGGAGAGGTCATGGACCCGGTCTATCGCCAGGTGGCGACGTCGGTCGGGCAAGGTGCGGCGGCGGGGATGATGGTGGAGCGCTGGCTGGCCAACCGGGAATAAGATTGCCTCAGACAGCCGGATGGCGTTACGAAGAACACGGCGGCGGGAACCTGGGTCCGCCGCTCGTCTTTGTCCATGGGGCCGGCGGAAGCCGCCTCCATTGGCCGCCGACCTTGCGCCGCCTGGCCGGGTGCCATACGCTGGCCGTCGACCTGCCGGGCCACGGCCCGGCTCCGATCGGGGAGGCTGGCGGCCTCGACGACTACGCCCGAGGGCTGGCGGCGTGGACGGCGGCCGTTCCGGTCCGCCGTCCGGTGCTGGTCGGGCATTCGATGGGTTCGGCCGTGGCCCTGACGGCGGCTCTGGACGAGCCGGGGGCGCTGGCCGGGCTGGTGCTGGTCGGCGCCGGGGCGCGATTGAAGGTCAACCCCAAACTGCTCGAGGGCGTCGCCCGGGCGGAGACCTTCGCTGCCGCCGTCGACCAGATCGTGCACTGGTCCTTTTCGGCTGAAGCCGAGGCGCGGCTGGTTGAATTGGCGCGGGCGCGCCTGCTCGAAACCGGATCGGCGATGCTGGCCGCCGACTTGCGCGCTTGTGACGCCTTCGATGTAACTTCCCGGCTGAGCGAGATCCGACTGCCGACGCTGGTCGTCGTCGGTGGCGACGATCGCATGACCCCGCCCCGCCTGAGCGAGGAACTGCAAGACGGCATCCCCGGCGCCCGACTGGAAGTCGTCGATGCCGCCGGGCACATGGTGATGCTGGAGCAGCCCGAAACGATCGCCCGCCTCCTGCAATCCTTCGTGAAGGACCTATCTCCGTCGCTGAAGACTTCCGCCGCTGCCAAGGGAGACGAACGATGATCCGGATCTGGCTCTGGCAACTCCCGCTGCGCGTCGAGGGCCAGGTGCGCCGGGAGGCCTATCGCCGGCTGCGCCAGGCCGGGATCGCTTTCCCGCACGTGCGCTATGAAGTCTCGCTGCTGGGCGGCGGGGCGGTCGCAGGCGAAGGGGCGAGGGGTTGGCGGCCGCTGGCGGCCGGGCCTCCGGCCGGGTGTCCCTAGCCGCTCAACCGATCGACGGCGGCGAAAGGGGCGAGCCGGGAAGAGCGCCCCGGGCCAGGCGCGCCAGCAGATCGTGAACGGCGCGGGCGCGATGGCTGATCTGGTTCTTCTCGAGGGCGGGCAGTTCGGCCAGCGTCCGTTGCGTGCCGGCCTCCTGGAAGATCGGGTCGTAGCCGAAGCCGCTGTCGCCGCGTTCCTGCGTAACGATCTCGCCTCCGCAGTCGCCGCGCCCCAAAGCGACCTCGCCGCGGGGACCGGCCAACGCCACCGAACAGCGGAAGCGGGCCGTCCAGGGCCGCGGGTGTGCCGCCAGCAGTCTCAACAGCTCGGCGCGGCGTGAAGGATCGTCCTGCGAAAGGCGGGCCGAGCGAACGCCCGGCGCGCCAGCCAGGGCGTCGACCTCCAGACCGGTATCGTCGGCGATCGTCCACAGGCCGCTGGCCGCCGCGTACAGCGTCGCTTTCCTGTGAGCGATCGAGTCGTAGTCCGGTCCGTCCTCGGCGACGGCCAAATCCATGCCCAACTGCAGCAGGTCGGTGAGCTCGAGGCCCTGGTCGGCCAGCAGGGCCTTCAACTCGCTCAGTTTCCCGAGGTTGGTGGTAGCGATGAGCAGGGGAGGCAAGGCGGCTCCGCAGGCGTATGGCTACTCGAATAGTACCAGAGGCCAAGCTGTGCCCCCAAGTGGGGCAGATTCACCGTAGGTTGGGTCCCGTGCCGGGAATTCACCCATATTATGTTACGTACTAATTTGCACTAGTTGACGCATAGGCGTTAAGCATGTTATAATCCCGAGGCTTGCTGGGAACCCCCTTTTAGGACGGGTAAGGGCCTGACCAGTCTACCGTTGTGCCTTAACGTCGGATTCATGCTCCACCAGACGGTCGGGTACAACCGCACCTTCGAGTTTGACTACCCCAGCGTCCAGGTCAGTGACGACCTGGACGTTTCGGATTTGCGAGGCGAGCTGCACCTGACCCGCACCGCCCAGGGCCTGTACGCCACGGGGGGGATGAGCGGCACGACCGGGGCCGAATGTGTCCGCTGCCTGACGCCCATCGACCAGCGGCTCTCGATTGTCTATGACGATCTGTTCGTCTACCCGCCGGCGAAGGCGACCGAACCGCTGCTGGCCGTCCCCGAGACAGGGCTGCTGGACCTGACCCCGTTGACGCGTGAGTACATGCTGCTCGATTTCCCGCTGCGGCCTCTGTGCCGTCCGGACTGCCGGGGGCTTTGTCCGGAGTGCGGAGTCAACCGCAACGAAACCAAGTGTGATCACGACTCGCCGACGACCGATCCCCGCCTGGCCGGGTTGCGCGCCTTGCTCGATGGACCGGCTTAGCCGGCTCGCCGCGCCGGCTCTTCCGTCCCCGCGGACGGCCGCCGGGCTCTACTCGTGGAGGCTTGGATGAGCGTAGTCAAGGATCGCTGGCAGCGCCGCGAAGCCCTGGCCACCCTCCTGGAGAAGGGCGACGACCAGGGGTACCTCATCAACGCCGACCTGCTGTCGGTCTTTCCCGATCTGGAGGACTCCGCCGAGCGGATGGAGCGCCTGCACGCCTTCTTTCGCGGAGCCGGGATCGAGGTCTATCGCGATCCGGACGATGTCCCGGCCCACTTGCGCCCCGAGGCGGCTCTGCCGGCGGCGGAAGAGCCCTTCGACCTGACGACGATCTCCACCGACGACACCGTCGGCCTGTACCTGAAGGAAATGTCGCGCGTCCCGCTGCTCACAGTGGAGGAAGAGGTCTCGCTGGCCAAACGCATCGAACGCGGCCGCCTGGCCGACACACGCCTGAGCCGCCTCAACGGCACCGCCTCGGCCAAGAAGCGGGCCGAGTACCAGGGACAGATTCAGGACATGCGGCTGGCGCGCGAGCATCTGATCAAGGCCAACACCCGCCTGGTGGTCAGCATCGCCAAGCGCTACATGGCGCGCGGCGTGCCCTTCCTCGACCTGATCCAGGAAGGCAACCTGGGACTGATGAAGGCCGTCGAGAAGTTCGACTACAAGCGCGGCTTCCGCTTCTCGACCTATGCCACCTGGTGGATCCGCCAGACGATCACCCGCGCCATCGCCGACCAGGGACGCACCATCCGCGTCCCGGTGCATATGTCCGACCGTATCCGCCGGCTGTACAAAGTCGCCCGTCAGCTCGAGCAGGACATGGGGCGCAAGGCCTCGCCGGAAGAGATCGCCCACGAGATGGACACCGACGCCCGCAAGGTGCAATGGATGATGCGCGTCTCGTGGCGTCCGCTGTCGCTCGAGACGCCGGTGGGCGAGGAAGAGGACTCGGAGCTGGGGGCCTTCGTCGAGGACGAGACGACTCCCACCCCTACCCAGTCGGCTTACCAGAACTTGTTGCGCGAGAAGATCGAGGACGTGCTCTCGACGCTCAGCCCGCGCGAGGCGCGCATCCTGCGCCTGCGTTTCGGCCTGCACAACGGCCGCTCCTACACGCTGGAAGAGGTCGGGCAGAAGTTCGGCCTGACACGCGAGCGCATCCGCCAGATCGAAGGCAAGGCCCTGCGCCGCCTGCGCCACCCGCGGCGGGCACGCCAGTTGCGCGATTACCTGAGCTGACCTCCGCCGAGTGTCCTGTTAGAGGGAAGGCGTAGGGGCGAAGCACGCTTCGCCCCTACGCCTTCTCCAGCCGGCCGCGACACTCGGCGCCACTCCTGGGTATTCTATTCACTGCGTCATGCCGAAAAAGGCTCAGATGAAGGCGATCCTCCCGATCGTCCTCGGCGTACTCGGTGCCGCCGGCCTGGCCTGCGCCTCGGCTCCCGCCACGCTGCCCCCTCCACCGGCGGACTCGGTCTTCGACGCCGGCCGCACGGCCTACGGCTTCTTCCCCTCGCCGCCGCAGCCGACGTACGAGAGCGTCCTGGAAACGTTCCAGGCGATGGGGGAACACGGCGACATCGTCCTGGTCCAGCCGAATATCCCCTGGGACGACTTCATCGACGGCAGCGAGGGCGAGTCGCAGACCATCACCGATATCCGCAACCAACTCGTCCTGGCGCGCCAACATGGCCTGGAGGTGGTCCTGGTCGTCGACCCGCTCAACGGGCTCAACCGGCGCGAGTTCTTCGGGCTGCCGGACGAATTGGCCGGCGCCACCTTCGCCACCCCCGAGGTGCGTCGGGCCTTTCGCAACTTCACCCTGCGCGTCCTGCACGAGATCGGGCCGCGCTACCTGGGTCTGGCGTCCGAGATCAACACCTATGCCGACGCCCACCCCGAGGACTTCGCCCATTTCCTCAGCCTCTACCGCGAGACGTACGCCGCCATCAAAGCCGAAGCGCCCGAAACGCAGGTTTTCGTGACGTTTCAATGGGAGGACCTGAACAACCTCTTTCCCGGGGCCGCCGAAGGGAGGCCGGCCTACTCGGTCAACTGGGATCAGGTCGAGGCCTTCGAACCCGGGCTCGACCTCTGGGTCATCTCGTCCTATCCCTTCGCCGCTTTTTCGTCGGCGGACGAGATCCCCGACGACTACTACCTCCCGCTGCTGGACCGCACCGACAAGCCGCTGGCCGTGGGCGAGGGCGGCTTCACCTCCAGGCCGATTGGACCGTTCCGCGGAAATCCGGAGGATCAGGTCGGCTACCTGGCGGCGATGCACGACCAGATCGGGGAGCGACTGTCGTTCTGGATCTATCTGCTGCTCAGCGATTTCGATCCCGACGGCTATGCGGCAGCCATGCGCGACCAGGGCCGCAGCCAGGTCGACATTGACACGCTGGGGATGTTCAGCGCCGTCGGGCTGCGTGAATCGGACGGGACCCCGAAGGCGGCCCTGGCGGTGTGGGACGGCTTTCGGAAGCCGTAACTTGGCAAAGCTCCCCCGGAAGTTCAAGCTTCCGGGAAGCTTGAGATCTACTCCGCGTCGTCACCCATTGGCCAACGACGCCAGCAGCATCTCCATCGCCGCCTCGGCCGAGCGCTCCTTGTTCTGTTCCCGATCGCCGTCCCAGACGTGCTCTTGGGCGGTTTCCCCTTCGCGCGTGCTGAGGGCGATCCAGGTCAGCCCGACCGGCTTGCCGGGCAGCCCGCCGGTCGGTCCGGCGATGCCGGTCACCGACAGGCCGACGTCGGCGCCCAGCGTCTGGCGCGCCCCGCGCGCCATTTCGACCGCCGTCTCACGGCTGACCGCGCCGTGCTCGTAGAGCGTCTGGTGATGCACCCCCAGCAGTCGCTCCTTGGCATCGTAGGCGTAGGCGACGATGCCCCCCAGGAAGTAGTCCGACGAGCCGGCGACGTTGGTCAGACGGTGGCCGATCAACCCACCGGTGCATGACTCGGCCAGAGCCAACGTCATGCCGCGGGTCCGCAGTGCCTTCCCGATCCGTACTTCGAGGGACTCGCTCATGCGATCCCGCCTCCAGGAGGACCATGATTGTATTCCCTCTGGCGGGACAACTTGCCGGTGATTCACCCTCACCCCAAACCTCCCCCTCCAGGGGGAGAGAGCAACCTCCTCTCCCTTCCAGGGGGAGGGAGCAGCCCCCTCTCCCTTGCAGAGAGAGGGCGGGGGTGAGGGTGGATCCCCAGTGTCGCCCTCCCCCATCCGGGTCCGTTGACACCGCCCGCGCCGCCCAGTATCCTCCGCGTGTGACCCAACTCTCGTTCACCGGGTATGCGCCGCGGACGTGGACGATCGGCGATCTCGTCCGCTGTTTACGGCAGATGGTCGAAGCCGATTTCCGGCTGCAGGACCTGTGGGTGAAGGGCGAGGTCTCCAATCTCTCCCGGCCGGGCTCCGGCCATCTGTATTTCACCCTGAAGGATGCCGACGCCTCGCTGCGCTGCGTCATGTGGCGGTCGGACGCCGTGCGCCAGCGTTATCAGCCGCGCGACGGCGAGACGATCGAGGCCCACGGCCGCCTGGGAGTTTACGAATCGGCCGGCCAGGTGCAGCTCTACGCCGACACCCTCCGTCCCACGGGCGAGGGCGAGTTGTTTCAGGCCTTCCTGCGGCTCAAGGCCAGGCTCGAGGCGGAAGGTCTGTTCGATCCGGCGCGCAAGCGCCGGACGCCGCCATGGCCGAGGCGAATCGGAATCGCCACCTCGCCGGCCGCCGCCGCGCTGAGCGACGTCGTCCACGTCCTGCGGCGCCGCTTTCCGGTGGCCGAGATCGTCCTGGCGCCGACGCCGGTCCAGGGGCCCGAAGCGCCGGCCGGGATCGTGGCCGCGCTGCAGGCGCTCAACCGCCACGCCCGGCCGGATGTGATCCTGCTCGTGCGCGGCGGTGGATCGCTCGAGGATCTGGCAGGGTTCAACACCGAGGAGGTGGCCCGCGCCGTCGCCGCCTCGGAGGCCCCGGTCATCAGTGGGATCGGCCACGAGACCGACTTCACCATTGCCGACTTCGTCGCCGACCTGCGCGCGCCGACCCCTTCGGTGGCGGCCGAGCTGGCGACGCCCGACCGACTCGAGCTGGCGGAGGCGATCGCCGGAACGCGCCTGCGGCTGCAGCGGCTCCTGGAGCAGCGCCTGCAAAGGCAGCGCGACGAGCTGCGGCAGACGCGGCTGGGGCTGGCGGCGGGTGCGCCGCGCGCCCGCATGGCCAATGCCCGACAGCGGGTCGACGAGATGCAGCTGCGCGCCTTGCGCGGGCTGCGGTCGCACCTGGCACTTCGCGCAGCCTCGGTGCGCGGGCTGGCCCAGACGCTGCGCGCCGTCGGTCCGCCGGCCGTGCTGGCGCGCGGCTACGCCGTGGTGCAGGCGGCGGCCACCGGGGTTGTCGTCCGCTCGACGGGTCAGGTCCGGCCCGGCGAGGCTCTCGATATCCGCGTGCACGACGGCACGTTCCCGGCGACGGTCAGCGCGCCGAAGAAAGGCTGAGTCCCGACGATGCCCAAAGTCAAGGCCAAGCCGCCCGAGGAGTTGGTGTTCGAGCAGGCGCTGGAAGAACTGCAGGAAGTGGTGGGGAGCCTGGAGTCCGGCGAGCTGGCGCTCGAGGATTCGCTCAAACTGTTCGAGCGCGGCCAGGCGCTGGCCGATCGCTGCAGCCAGCTGCTCGAGCAGGCCGAGCTCCGGATGCGCCAGCTCGTCCCCGACGAGCGCGGCGGCTACCGGGAAGAGGATTTGGAAGTGGAGGAGTGATACGGCAGGCGCGCTGAGCGCAGTCCCTCACAACGCTCGGGATGGTATCGAAGCGCGCCGGGGATCCACTCAGAGATCGCCAGCCTCCTTCGACGGAGCTTGTCCCGAGCGAAGTCGAGGGGCTCAGGATGCCTTCGACGAATCTGAGGACGCCCGAGCTGTGAGGAATCGGCGAAGGGAGGTGGATGAGGTGAAATGGATCACGCGTGCCGGCGTCAAGGTCGATCGGGTCGCCTGCCCCTGGCTGATCCGCCGCTTCGTCGACCCCCAGGCGGAGTTCCACTTCGTCCCGGCGGACGAGGTGGCCTCCGAGGCGAAGCGACTCGGCGCCACTCCGTTCGATGTCGCCGGGGTCGAACTGGGGCATCAGGGCCAGCGGTGCTCGTTCGAAGCGATCCTGGGGAAATACAACCTGACCTCGGACGCGGCGCTGGTTCTGCTGGGCCGGATCGTCAACGGCGCCGACACCGATAACGCCCTCTACCGCCAGCCCGAAGGTCCGGGACTGGCCGCGGTCGCCGAAGGCTTCCGCCATCTCGGATGGCGGGACGACCAGGAGATCTGCGCCGCCGAGGCGGTCGTCTACGACGCGCTGTATGCCTATTGCCGGGAGATGATCCGCCGGGGGCGGCTGCATGGGGCATCCCCGGACTGACCTGGCGCTGCTCTTCTCCAGCCGGGCATTCCGCCTGTTCGGCTATGGATTTCTCTCCGTCCATCTCGTTCTGTACTTGACCGGGCTCGGCTTACCGGGAATGACCGTCGGCCTGCTCCTGAGCCTGACGCTGCTCGGTGACGTGGCCCTTTCCCTTCTGATCACGACGTCGGCCGATCGGCTGGGTCGACGCCGGATGCTGCTGTTCGGCGCCCTGCTGATCGTTTTCGCCGGCGTTGTGCTCGCCTCCACCAGGAGCCTTTGGTTGATCGCCGTCGCCGCCCTGGTGGGAGTCCTCAGCCCGAGCGGCAACGAGGTCGGCCCGTTCCTTTCGATCGAACAAGCCGCTCTCTCGCACATCGTCCCCGACTCCCAACGCACGCGCCTCTTTGCCTGGTACAACCTGGCCGGATCGTTGGCGACGGCCGTCGGCGCGTTGACCAGCGGCCTGCTGATCTCCGCCCTGCTCGCCTCCGGCGCAGCCCGCCAGGAGGCCTATCGGTCGGCGATCCTGGTCTACGCCCTGGTGGGTGTGGTCCTGGCGTTGATCTTCGTGTGCCTCTCGGGCGCCGTCGAGGCCCGCCCTTCGGCTTCCTCAGCCCCACGGCGCCTCGGCCTGCACCGCTCGCGCCCGGCGGTGCTGCGCCTGAGCGGGCTGTTCGCGCTGGATGCCTTCGCCGGCGCGTTCCTGATCCAGAGTCTGCTGGCCTTCTGGCTGACGCTGCGCTTCGCCGTGTCGCCGGCGGCGTTGGGTGGAGTGTTCTTCGCCGCCAATCTGCTGGCGGGCTTCTCCGGCCTGGTGGCCGGGCGTCTGGCGCAGCGTTTCGGGCTGATCAACACGATGGTCTTCACCCACCTGCCTTCGAACATCCTGCTGATGCTCGTGCCGCTGATGCCCAGCCTGTCGACGACGGTGGCGATGCTCCTGCTGCGGTTCTCGATCTCGCAAATGGACGTGCCGACGCGCCAGTCGTACATGATGGCGGTCGTCAGCCCGGACGAGCGCTCGGCGGCGGCCGGGGTCACGACCACCGCTCGATCGGTCGGGGCGCTCCTCTCCCCGGTGCTGAGCGCCCAATGGATGGCCGTGCCGGGCCTGATGGCCGTACCGTTCCTGCTGGCCGGGGGCTTGAAGATCGTCTACGACGTACTGTTGTACCGAGGGTTCCGTGCGGTGAAACCGCCGGAGGAGGTGGCAGATCCGTGATCGATCCGTAGGGGCACGGCACATTTGTCCCGAGGGGACGAGGGATGCCTGCTCTTACGCCCGTACCATTTGTTGGGTTAACTTCGCCGGGGAAGAATCATCCACGGCAGCTGCTCCGCTTCCGGAGCTCGCAGCAGACGCGCCGCCAGATAGTACAACCCGCCCCCCAACAGCACGCCGCCCAGGCCGATCAGCGCGTCGCTGCGCCCCTGGCTGGTGGCGATCCAGACGAGGAGGCCCACGGTCATCATGGCGGAAGCGCCGAGCGCCGCCAGCACCCCGCGCTGGATCTGCCCCCATGCCAAACTGTCGAGCCGGCGCCGGATCAGGATGACCAGTACCGTCGCCTCGATCGTCGTGGCCACGCTGTTGGCCAGCGCCAGGCCGCCGACCGGCTGCCACCCGAGGCGGGCGAAAACGGTCGTCAGCGTCAGGCTGAGGATGATGTTCAGCCCCATGGCGACCAGGCTGACGAGCACCGGCCGCAGCGTATCCTTCAGGGCGAAGAACGCACGAACCACGACCTCCAGCACGGCGTGGGCCGGCAGCCCGACGGCGTACCATAGCAAGGCCCAGGCCACCAGGCTCGTCGATTCGGCGGTGAAGGCCCCGCGCTGGAAGAGCATCGCCACGATCGGCGTCCGCAGCAGCATCAAGCCGAGCGTCGCCGGCAGGGCCAGGAACAACACCCCGCGCAGCGTGCGCGCCAGCGTCAGACGCAGCTCGCCCCGGGCGCCGCTGGCTGCTTGCGCCGAAAAGGTCGGCAGCGCGGCGATGGCCGTTGACTGCGCGATCAGGGCCTGGGGCATCAACATGACGGTGAAGGCGTTGGTCAACGCCGTCAGACTCCCGGTCGGCAAGCCGGAGGCGATGATGGCGTTCACCAGGAAGTTGATCTCGACGACCCCGACGCTCAACAGGCGCGGCGCCATCAGCCGGAACACCTGACGCACCGACGGATCGCGGAGGCCGAGCGTGGCGTGGTAGCGTGCCTGCCGGTGGCGCAGGCCGGGCAGCTGGATCAGCAGGTGCAAGGCCGCTCCCAGGACGTAGCCCCAGGCCAGACCATCGACGCCCAGTCGCGGAACCAGGAAGAGAACGCCGAGGATCACCCCCAGGTTGCTCATCGCCGGCGCCAAGGACGGCAGCAGGAAATGCTGGTGGGCATTGAGCACACCCATCAGCAATCCGCTCAACCCGAACAGGATCGGCGCCAGCAGCTGGATGCGCAGCAGCTGGACCGTCAGAGCGATCTGAGCCGGGTCGTCGAACCCCGGGGCGACGACGTGAGTCACAAGCCATGGAGCGAGGACGAAGACCATCCCGGCGAAGGCCGTCAGCGCCAGGAAGACCAGATTAGCCACCGAGGATGCCAAACGCCAGGCGGAGGCGCGGGCGTTCCCGGTCAGCAGCCCGGTGAAGATCGGCACGAAGGCGGAGGCCAGCGCCCCGCCGGCGAGCAGGCTGAAGAGCAGGGCCGGCAGCCGCAGCGCGGCGAAGTAGGCGTCGAGACCGGCGCTCGTCCCGAACGCCGCCAGGACCATCATCTGCCGCGCCAGACCAGTCAGGCTGGCGATGAGAAAACCGAACATCACCACCCCGGCGGCGCGGGCGATGCGCTGGTCGACGGCGCTGTCCACGGCGGCGGATTATACGGGACCAGGGCGGTTCGCCACGGCTACGTCGATCGATTCTCAGGCCCCCCCGGGCCTTTCCGCAGACTTGTGAGGCTTTCCAACCCCCCTCCCCCCGCCTCCTTGGAAATCTCTTCCTCTCCCCGTCTTCCACATCTCTCGCGTCGCTCCATCTTCGGAGCGGGGGAGGAGTGGGGAGTCGAAGGCGATCAGGGGAAACATCGGCCGCTCCTGGTCAGCTTGATTTCAGGCGACGATCCGTGAGACGTGTAGAATTGGGACCGATGCGTCGACGGAGTGCAGGATGACTTCCGGCAGAACAACCCTCGGCTGGATGCTGCTCGTCTTCGGCCTGCTGGTCTTCATCTGCGGCGTCTGTTCGATGAGCACGTCCACGCTGGTCGGGCCGACGCTGGGCGGCGTGACCGGGGACGGCGGCGGTTGGTTCAGCGACACCTTCGACTCCGGCAACTGGAGCTCGGGCTCGTCGGATTGGAGCTCGGGCGATTGGAGCTGGAGCGGGTCCGATTCGGGAAGCTGGGATTCCGGCGGATTCGACTCGGGGGGCTGGGATTCCGGCGGTTCCGACAGCGGTTCATGGTAGGGCGGCGATGTTCCTGGTCGTGATCGGTCTCATCATGATGGTCATCGGGTTCAATCTGATCCGGCAGGGGAGCCGGACGGCGCCGGCCATGCCGGCCGGCGCGCGCCGTGCCCCCGCTGCTCGCCCGGGCCCCGCCGCGCCTGCACCGCCATCTGGAGGGAAGCCCATGGCTCGTCCCCTTTCGGGCAAAGCCGGCCAGTTCGGCGCCGCCGGCCCCGGGAAGCGACTGACCTACAAGCACCCCGAACGCGGCTCCTTGAGCGCCGCCATTCTGGGGACGATCCACTACGCCGAGTTGTGGCAGCGGCGCAAGGCGCCCAGCGAACCGTGGGTTCCGACGGGCAACATCTTCACCGCCCACTGGCTGGGCGACACGCTGCTCTACCATTGGAAGGATCGGCTGTACGTGCTCGACTCGTACGACATCATTACCGACGCCGAGATCTCCCAGCAGATCTTGCCCGCCGCCAAGCAGTTCGGCCAGAGCGACGAGACGGCCGAAGTCTCCTTCGCCTATCCGCCGGCCTCCTGGACCGTGACCGACATCGGCAAGTTCCAGGTGGAGGGCATCGAGGGCAGCGGGCTGCGCCTGCAGGCCGGTGCCGTCGGGCGCTTCTTGCACGCCCGCGGCGGCTCCGGTAACGAGGGGCAGGCCCTGGTGGTCGAGGACTATCAGGAGGGCGGCGGCGGACAGGACACCGCCTGGCGCGGCTGGCTGATCTCCTGGGACGAACTCGAATCGGTCAAATGATCCGGAGGAGGAGACTCGATGGGTAAGAACCGCGACTGGTTGATCGGCCTACTGACTCTGACCGGCGCCCTGATTCTCGGCCAGGTCATCTCGCGCCTGCTGGCGCCGGCCTCGTGGGACATCTTCGCCGCACGCCTGCCGGTCATTCTATCGATGATCGCCTTCTGGGGGCCGATCGTCGCCAGCGTGGCGGCCGCCTTCGTCGTCATCACCATGCGCCTGCTCGGCTTCGGGTCCCTGTCGGAGATCCGACAGGAATCGGTCGACCAGAACAACCCGGCGCCGGCGATCGTCTTCGTCGGGACGCTCGTCGCCAGCCTGATCTTCCTCGGCCTGGTCATCCGCACCTGAGCCGCCGGCCGGCCGGCGCGGCCGGCCCGCCACCGCCCTGCTCGATGATCCGCCTATTCCACCGCGATCGCCGCGGCGCCACCCGTCGCGACGTACCTCTCGACAAGCTGCCGCGCCTGCTGCGCCAGCCGGGCGGGATGGTGTGGCTGGACTTCTCCGGCGAGCCGCCGGAAGTCTGCGAGCCGATCCTGCGCCAGGCGTTCGGGTTTCACCCCCTGGCCATCGACGACGCCCTGCAGGAGACGCACGTCCCCAAGCTCGACGACTGGGGCGAGTACCTGTACGTGGCGATCCACGCCATCCACTATGACGCCGCCCGCGAGACGCCGCTCACCACACATGAGATTGACGCTTTCCTGGGCGCCACGTACCTGGTCACCCATCACGACGACCCGCTGCCCGAAGTGGACCGGGTCTGGGAGCGGATCGGCAAGGACGAACGCTATCTGGCCGACGGTCCGGACCACCTGTACTACACCCTGGCGGACGAGATCATCTACAGCTACCTGCGCAACATCGAGGCCATCGACGAGACCATCGAGGCCTTCGAGGACGCGGTCTTCGAACGCCCGGAGCCCGAGACGCTCGAAGGCGTCTTCGCCCTCAAGCGCGGACTGCTCCAATTGCGCCGGATCGTCGGGCCGCAGCGCGAGGTCTTCAACAAACTCGCCCGCGATGACCTGCGGGTGATCGACCGCCGGGACCGCATCTACTTCCGCGACGTCTACGACCACCTGGTGCGGCTGCACGATATCAACGAGAGCATGCGCGACCAGGTGACGGGGGTGGTCGAGATCTATCTCTCGGTCACCAACAATCGTATGAACGAGATCATGAAGACCCTGACCCTGATCACGACGATCTTCATGCCGATCTCGTTCCTGGTGGGTTTCTTCGGCATGAACTACTTCGCCGCGCCGGTGCTGTTCGGCGAATGGACTACGCCGTCGTCCTTCGCCTTCACGATCTTCGTCTTGACCCTCACGCCCCTCGGCTTCCTCATCTGGTTCCGTCGGCGGAAGTGGCTGTGAAAAAGGGCTGAGGTTGAGCGGCTGGCAACTCGCCCTCACCCCTGATCCCTCCCCCTGCATCGGCTGGAGCCCGAAGCAGCAGGATGCAGGCTGAAGAGGGGCCGACACAAGCCGGGGGAGGCCCACAGGGCTGCTTCGCGAGGGTAGGGGTGGGGGGACAGCAGAGTCGCACTCATCCCACTCGCACGAAAGAAGAGGCCGACCATGTCGTATGGAAGGTCCGCCCGCTGGTACGACACGATCTACGGCTTTAAAGACTACGCCGCCGAGGCCGAGTCGGTGCGAGCCTTGGTGACCGAGGCTCGGCCTGGCGCCCGTCGGCTGCTCGACGTCGCCTGCGGCACCGGCGAGCATTTGCGCCATCTGCAGGCATTCTTCGAAGTCGAGGGGATCGATGCCAGCCCGGACATGCTGGCCGTCGCTCGGGAGAAGCTCCCCGGCGTGCCTCTCCACCCGGCGGACATGCGCGCCTTCGATCTCGGCCGAACGTTTGACGCCGCCATCTGCATGTTTAGCGCCGTCGGGCACCTGGCGGACGAGGCCGAATTAGTCGCCGCGGTGCGAGGCATCGCCCGGCATCTCGAGTCGGGCGGCGTCTTCCTGCTCGAGCCGTGGCTGACGCCGGAGGCCTACACCCCCGGCAAAGTCCATGGGCTGTTCGTCGACAACCCCGACGTGAAGCTGGCGCGCATCAACGTCAGTCAGCTCTCCGGCCGAACCTGCGTGTTCGATATGCACCACCTGGTCGGCACCCCCGACGGCGTCGAACACTTCGTCGAGCATCTCGAGTTGACCCTCTTTCCCCTCGACAGCTATCGGGAGGCGCTGGCCGCCGCCGGCCTGTCGGTTCGCTTCGACCCGAACGGACCCACAGGGCGCGGGTTGTTCATCGGTGTCCTACCCGGGCCGTCGACCTGAGGCCGTCTCGCACAACGCCCGCCGGATCAGGGCCGAAAAGGTCGAGAGGAGTCGCGCCGCCTGGAGCGCCGTTGACGATTCGCTCCCACCCCTACCCGTCCCAGGCAGCGGGCGAAGCGTCGCGTTTCTTCGGGGAGGGGGAAGGGGCGCGGGGTGCCTCCGGCCGAGCCGTGCTCGCCACCGGAAGCACCTCCATCGGGGCGTGAAAAGGCCCGCCCTCCAACTGGCGAGGGCGGGCCCGGTTTCTTCCTGATCCGGCCGAGCTAGCGTACGGCGTAGCTGACGGTGACGTTCACCGTGACCGTGTTCATTCCGGTCGACACCGGCGGTCCGCCACCCCCGCCGATCCCGTACGCGCCGGCGCCGAAGTAGTACGGCTCGGGCAGGGTGACGCCGGTCGAGATCGAGATCGGCTCGCCCAGCGTCAGGCCGGCGTTGACGGCAATCAGCGCCGCGCGCGCCTGGGCGTCGGCTATCGCCTCCGCCCGCGCCTCGACCTCGGCGGCCGAGGTGTTGGCGATGGCGAAGGTCACTCCGTAGATGTTCGTCGCTCCGGCGTCGACCGCGTTCTGCAGCAGCTCGGAGAGCTTGGCCACGTCGCGCAGACGGACGCTCAGATTGTTGTCGACGAAGTAGGTGACCTGATCGGTGAGCACGCCGAACTGGTCGTATTCGGACTGCGGGTAGACGGCGAAGTAGGCCGTCTGCATGTCGGCGTCGGCGACACCCGTCTGCCGGGCGGCCTGCATGATCGCCGAAGCGATGCGGTTGTTCTCGGCCACGGCCCGCTGGACGTCGGCGTGGCGGGTCTGGATGCCCAGGTTGACCGCCACCACGTCCGGCGCCACCTGGACCGAACCGTCACCCGGCACGGTGATCGAACGCCCCGTCCCCGGCTGAGCGACACATCCAGCCAGCAGGACGGCCGTGAGGAGGATTCCGGAGAGCAATCGGGTGCGCATGATTTCCTCCCTCAACGGATGCCGTAGGTGACGAAGAGCTGGACGGCGTATTCCAGCGTCCCCGGCGCGGTCGGGACGTCACTGGCGACAGGGGCGGCTTCGCCGGCGTACGGAAGCGGGACCGGCGAGACCCCGCCCGTGTTCTCGACGACGGTCAGGATCGGGCCCAGTGTGACGCCGCTCTCGGTCGCCAACTGTTCCGCCTGACGCTGCGCGTCGGCCAGCGCCTGGCTGCGGGCAGAGCCGAGGGCCGCCGCCGGCTCGGCGACGGTATAGGTCAAGCTCTGTACCGAGTTGGCGCCGGCGCCTAACGAGTCCCCCAGCAACGTGCCGAGCAGCGACACGTCGTGCAGGGTGATGGTGACGGTGTTGTCGACGAAGTAGGTCACTTCGTCGGTCACGTTGCCGAACTCGTCGTAGCGCGGCTGGGTCGAGATGCTGAAGTACGTGGTCTGCACTTCTTCCGGCGCCACCCCCAGCTGGGTGACCGCCTGCACCACGCGTTGCGCCGCCTCGTTGTTGGCGGCGACCGTCGGGCCGACGGCCGGACCCCGGGTTTGTACCCCCAGGGTGACGATGGCCGTGTCCGGCGGGATTACGACTGAGCCCTCGCCTGTCACGGCGATCGTCCGCTCGGCCTGGCCCAGCCCCAGCGCCGAGCAGGCGCCGAGGGCCAGGGCTATGAGCAAGAGAGCCGGTGCCCTCCAGCGTTGGAACAACATTGCATGGCCTCCTTCCTTAGGACGCCCGGCGTCCTCTCCAGGATGCGAAGCGCAATCCTCTCCAGGATGCGAAGCGCAATCCTCGAGACGACGCAAAGTGCGGTCCCTGGGCAGGCGCAGTATACCTGCTCGGGTTCGACACCGGGAGTCACAAGGGTAGACGCTGAGGGAAGGGCGGAAGTTCCACTGGGAAAAGGGGTTCTTAACCTGGCGTATCGACCTTCCCGGAAGCTTCAAGCTTCCGGGAAGGTGCCATGCCATGCCAAGACGTCCAGGGGCTGCCCCGGCCTGCTGGATCGTCGTCGCCCGATCGCCAGAATCGGGAGAGCCGGGGACGCCGACCCCGGCTCTCTGCTAAGGAGGAGAAGAAGAGATTCCGCCCTTCCGGAGGCTAGAATACCCCCGAGACCCGCGGGCTGCTCGGCGCGCGCCCGACGCCCGTCCTACGGAATCCCTACGCCGGGCGGGTTCGGCACAGCCTGCAACACTTCGCTGGTACTGCGGTCCTTGGATCGAGAAGCTTCCCGGAAGTTTGGAGCTTCCGGGAAGCTTCGGATCGCCATGCTAGAATGGCCGGGTCCTCGGCCGGCGTGAATGCTCACCTCCTGGCTCCTGGCCGCTCTCCCCATCCTGCTGTTGGTCGTCCTCATCCTCGGCTTTGGCTGGTCGGCCGCGCGCGCCGGACCGGCCGGCTGGTTGGCGGCGGCGCTTGTCGCCTGGTTGAGCTATGGCGCGCGAGCGGACGTCCTGGCCGTGGCGCAGGCCAAGGCCTTCTTCCTGGCCGTCGACGTTCTCTTGATCGTGTGGTCGGCCTACCTGCTGTACCGCGTCGTCGACGAGGCGGGAGGCGTCGCCACGCTGGCGGCGGCTCTGCCGCGGCTGACCCCGGATCGCGGCATGCAGGCGTTGCTCATTGCCTGGGCCTTCGCATCCTTTCTGCAGGGCGTCGGCGGATTCGGTGTGCCGGTCGTCGTGACCGCGCCGATCCTGCTGGGCCTGGGCTTCGACCCGGTGACCGCCGTCGTGGCACCCTCGCTGGGGCACGCCTGGTCGGTCACGTTCGGATCGCTCGGATCGTCCTACCAGGCGCTCATCGGCGCCAGCGGCGTCCCCGGTCCGGTGATGTCGGCGCAAAGCGCGGCGCTGTTGGGCGCGGCCTGCCTGGTGTGTGGGGCGATGGTGTTGCACGTGGTGCGTGGTCGGCTCCGTCTGCTCTTGCCGCTGGTGCTGATGGGGATGGCGATGGCGGCGACACAGGCTGCGCTTGCCGTCGGTGGGGTCTGGCACATCGCCGGATTCGGCGGTGGGCTGGCCGGGCTGGCGGTTGGATTCGTCCTGGCCCGCTCCACCCGCCGCCCGTCGGAGCCGCCCGGCGCCGCAATCGTGCCCCTGCGCCTGGTCGCGCTGGCCCTGACCGGCTACGCCCTGTTGGTCGTCATCACGCTGGCCGTTCAGTTCGTCGAGCCGCTGCGCGCCGCCCTCGGCTCGGTGGTCGTCCAGGCGCATTTCCCGGTCGTGGCGACCGGCCTCGGCGTCCAAACGCCAGCCGAGCCGGGCAAGAGCCTGGTGCTGCTGCGCCATGCCGGGGCGATTCTGGTCTACGCCTCGGCCCTGACCTACTTCATCCTGCGTCGGGCGGGGGTCATGCCCCGCCGCGCCGCCGGCCGCATCGCCGTCGACACCGCCCGCGGAGTCCTCGGCTCGAGCATCGCCATCATCTCGATGACGGCCATGGTCACGGTCATGGCCCACGCCGGGATGACCGACGTGCTGGCGCGCGGCCTGGCGCAGGCCTCGGGCGCCGCCTTTCCACTGGTGGCGCCGTGGATCGGCGCCCTGGGCGCTTTCGTCAGCGGCTCGAACACCAGCTCCAACTTGCTCTTCGGCATGCTTCAGCGCCGGACGGCCGAGGTTCTGGCGATCAGCGTCGCCTGGATCCTGGCGGCGCAGACCGCCGGCGGCGCCATTGGCTCCGTGCTTTCGCCCACCAAAGTCTCGGTGGGTGCCCTGAGCGCTCGCGGGGCATCCCGTCCCCCGGGGACGCTGCGCGGTAGCGACCGCGCAGCCTCTCGTGGGGAAGCGGAGGGGCCGGCCGCCGACGAGGAAGGGCGCATCATTCGCAGCCTGCTGCGCTATGCGGCGCCGCTGCTGCTCGGCCTGGGCGTCATGACCGCCCTGGCCCTGGCCGGAGGGGGAGGATGAACGGCGCGCCGGGCGCACGGTCGCGTCAGCGGCTCCAGGCCGGCGCGCTGGTGATCTTGCTGACGGCATCCGCGCTCGAGATCTGGGCCGTCGGCGGCGGCCTGGGCACGCTGCGCGACGGCCTGCTGGTCACCATCGCGCTGACGATGATCATCGCCGCCGCCCGGGGCTGAAAGTCCGCGGCCGCGCGCCATCGTCCATCAGGACGGCTGATGTACAATCGCCGCCATGCCGGACGAAGCGGACGTGCTGGTGCTGATGACGGTGCGTTTTCCCGACGCGCTCCTGCAGCGCATCCGCGCCGTTTCGCCTCGCCTGCGCGTCGAAGTCCATCCCGCCTCCAACACCGCCGAACTCCCTGGCGGGCTGCTGCCCGACGTCGAGATCCTGTACACGATGCGCACCCTGCCGGACCCCGAGGCCGTCCCCAACCTGCGGTGGATCCAGTTCCACTCCGCCGGGGTCGACCACGTCACCGAGCATCCGCTGCTGCGCGGCGAGGTGCGCGTGACGACCCTCAGCGGCGCCGGCGTACCGCAGATGGCCGAGTACGTCCTGATGGCGCTGCTGGCGCTGGGCCGGCGCCTGCCGCGCCTGGAACGTGATCGGGCGGACAAGCGCTGGGCCGAGAACCGTTTCGAGCGCTTTCGGCCGAGTGGTCTCAAGGGCAGCACCGTCGGCATCGTCGGCTACGGCAGCGTCGGACGCGAAGTGGGGCGTCTGTGCCGCGCCTTCGGAGCGGAAGTGTTGGCGACGAAACGCGATCTGCGCCATCCGGCCGACGACGGCTATCGTCCCGATCACCAGGGCGATCCCGGGGCCGAGCTGCCGACCCGCCTCTACCCTCCCCAGGCCCTGCCGTCGATGGCGGCCGAGTGCGACTTCCTGGTGGTGACCGTGCCGCTGACGCCCGAGACGCGCGGCCTGGTGGGCCGAAGCGTGCTGCACAAGATGAAACCGACCGCCTGCCTGGTGGATGTCTCGCGCGGCGGCGTGATCGATCACAACGCCCTGATCGAGGCCCTGTCGGAAAAGCGGCTGGGCGGCGCGGCGCTGGACGTCTTCCCCGTCGAACCGCTGCCGACCACCAGCCCGCTGTGGGATATGCCCAATGTGCTCCTCTCCCCGCACATCGGCGGCGCCTCCGATCACTACTTCGAACAGGCCACGGCCCTGTTCACGATCAACCTGCAGCGCTACCTGACCGACCAGCCGCTGCTAAACGAGTTCGATCCCCGGCGCGGGTATTGACCATGACCGCCATCCGCGGAGTCATCTTCGACTTCGGCTCGACGCTGATCCGGTTCCGCGGGGACTGGGACGAGGTCCTGCGCCGCGGCCGGCAGGACATGGCGGCCTGGCTGAGGCAGGCCGGGTATCCCCTTGAGATGGAGGCCTTCAGCCAGGCGGTTCAGCACGCCTTCCAAACCAACTTCCGCGAGCGACACCACGACCACCGTGAGCGGGCCTCCCGCCAGATCATGCGCGAGGCGCTGACCCAGCTCGGTCTGCCGGAGGTGCCGGACGAAGACCTGACTCAGGCGCTGCGACGGCTGTATGCGCCGAGCGAGGCCTGCTGGTCGCCGGTGCCCGGCGTTCACGAGGCGTTGTCGGCCCTGGAGCAGCGCGGGCTGCGCCTCGGCCTGCTGTCCAATGCCAGCGATGTCGACAATGTCGGACGACTGCTGGAGCAAGCCCGCCTGCCCGTCGTCTTCGATCCGGTGGTCATCTCGGCCGCCGCCGGCGTGCGCAAGCCGACGACTTCGCTGTTCGAGGGGATCCTGCGCCAGTGGTGGATAGAGCCGACCGAGGCGGTGATGGTCGGCGATCTACTAGGAGAGGACATCCTCGGAGCCCAGCGCGCCGGCCTGCACCAGATCTGGGTACGCGCCGACGCCGATCCGGCGTTCAACGCCGAGTTTGTGGATCGAGTCTTCCCGGAGTGGACCGTCGACACCATCGTCGACGTCCCGGCGCTGCTGCTTCCCCTGACGGCGGACTCCACCCAATGACGAAGACCACTCGAGGAGGGCCGCCGGCCGCCCGGGCGCCGGAGCATCGCCGCGCGCCCCGACCCCGGACGGGAGACAGGCTTTGAGCGCCTGGGTCTCGCGTGCGCGCGAACTGCGCGGCCGCTACCCGGGACAGTTCTGGCTGCTGTTCTGGGGGATCCTGCTGGTGGCCTCCGCCTCCAGCATGTTCTGGCCGTTCCTGTTGATCTTCGTCCGCCAGCAGCTGGACCTGCCCATGACGACAGTGGCGCTGCTCCTGACGGTCAACGCTGCGGCCGGGCTGGTCGGGTTGGCCATCGCCGGTCCGGCGGCCGACCGTTTCGGCCGCAAGCCGG
>Ga0209108_10000104_pt1 | contig 39607 bp, 37 predicted proteins | sample Rifsed10ft1_FD_184003 | JGI IMG/M metagenome (GOLD analysis project Ga0209108, IMG submission 184003) | Soil microbial communities from Rifle, Colorado, USA - sediment 10ft 1 (version 2) | ecosystem: Environmental > Terrestrial > Deep subsurface > Rock core/Sediment | place: Rifle, Colorado...
TCGCTTTGTCGGCCAACCCGGCTCCACCCTCCCCAGGGATTCAAATTCCTGAGGGCAGCTTGGGAGCCGAAATTGCCATCGGGCCGATGGGGACGAAGCCGGGCTGGCCTAGCGGCGATTCCAGGCTTAACGTTGCGACGGCCGGTGGCGGTCCGGGAGGCGCAGGGACGGGCGCAGGAACCGGATCGGGCGACGGGGCCGGCACAGATGGACCTCAAGTGCCCGGCGTGAGCATTACCGGAGGAAACGGCCCAACCAGCGTGTTCGCTTCCCTGCCAGCTCATCCGGAGCCGGCGCCGCGAGCCCCGATTCTATCGGCGCGGGCCGATATCCCGCGGCCGGAATTGCCGCCCACCGTGGATCGAGCCCAAATCAGCGAACTTGAGAAGAAAGTTTTCGGGATCAAAAAAATCTATACCCTCACCGTCAACATGCCGAACCTGACGAGTGTGTCGGGTAGCTGGATAGTGGCCTTTTCCGAGCTGAACGAGCCGGTCCAGAACCGCGCCGAGCCTCCCGAAGCCTCGGGACCGACCAGCGCCCCGCCGGCAAAAAGTCTCCGGGCGTACCTGTCCACGAACATTGCTGAGCTAGCCGGGCGCCTCGCTCCTGGCCCTGCACCGTCCGGGGGCAGGGCTGGTGCAGCCGCGGCTGAACACGCCGCCCGGCCAGCAGCGAGGCCTAGCGCCGGCGATGGCCCGGCGGATTCGCCTCGACCGGGTGGGGTACACAAGTTGACGGCGCCCTTCCCCGCGCGCAAAGTGGATCCCAAATATCCGCCCGAAATGATGCGCGAACGCATTGAGGGCGAGGTGGTGCTCTACGCCATCATCCGCAGGGATGGCAGCGTGGACTCCGTAAGAGTGATCCGAAGCCTGGATTCCCGGCTCGATGACCACGCCATGCGCGCCTTTGGCCGTTGGACGTTCGAGCCCGCGCGCGTCAATGGCGAAGCGGTGGATTTGGAAGCCCTTGTCCACATCCCGTTTCGTTATCAGCCACTTTTTTGAAAGCCGTTTAGTAATCCCGCGACTGGGGGGCAGTGCCGAGTGCCAGGTACCGAGTTTCGATTTTCGATTTTCGAATTTCGTTTTTCGAGTTTCGTTGCTATGATATTCGCTGCACGGAGAGGTGGCCGAGAGGCTGAAGGCGGCGGTTTGCTAAACCGTTGTACTGGCTAAAACCGGTACCGTGGGTTCGAATCCCACCCTCTCCGCCAGAACCTTGAATAGGAACATCGAACTTGAGCCCAATTTGCGTGAGGGGCTCAGAGGCCGTTACTCCTCTCGCCGCAGTGTCCGCAAAGCTTTCCCCAATTTCTAATCACGAATTTCTGTTGGATCGGCTGGTTGGGTCCCCTCCCGATTCCTGGAGAAGAGGAAGGCGTATTCTCCTGAAAGCCATTGAAGAAAAGACCGCAAACGCCCTGACGGCTCGTCATGAACGGCCACTCGGGAGCAAGAGGAATCCGCCCGCAGCGCGAGTCGAGGCCGCGTCGAAGAATTCGGATGGACTCTTGGGTGAAAATACGCTACTTACTTTTCCACGGAAATCGGGACAATACCCGGTTTCGGGGGTGAATCATGAAACATCGGATCCTCGTGGTGGCCTTAGTGCTTGCCGTCTTTCCGCTGACGAGTCTGGTCCTCCGTGGGCAGCCGACGGGTGAAGCTCAACTGCTTACCGAGGAGAACCTGAACAAGCTTCTCCCCAGCAGTATTTTTCTGGATGGCGAGAACGCGCCGGTTCAAAAGCGCAATGCGGTGGGCGCCGGGATGGGAAATGGGAAGCTGCTCATCGTGACCCTGATCGACACCTCAGGTTACAGTTCGGCATATCAGGAGAAGTATGTCGGCGTGCTCCTTACCCAGGGCGATTTGATGTTCGGCAAGAGCGAAATCAAGCCTGGAGCCTACGGTCTGGGGAGAAAGAAGAGCATGGCCGGCGCCGAGGAGTTGCATACATTTGTGCTCTACGATATCGGCGGCAATACGATCGCCGAGATTCCCGCGGAGAAGGATGAGAAACTCCGGCCCGTCAAACCAATCCAGCTCAGCGTCGGTGCGTTGCAGCCGGCCCGACTTTACTTGGGGCGATATTTCGTGGCCATCTCTTCCCGTTGAAGGACGGGCGGAGACGACGCCGTCGCAGGACTACAGCCCAGTCCTCTTCTGGGCGACAAGCGGTTCCGCACCGGGATCAGGATATCCGCCGCTGCCCGAGCGGCGTTGAGCGAACTGCAGTGACCGCGGAGAACAACCGCAAACTCGGTGCGCGATGATACGATGACATTTTGGGGCAAATGTTCTTTCGCGCACGCTTGTGGCTCTTTGGGGGGCGCATGATGAAAGCAGCGGTGGTAACGCGGCTGGGCCGGCCGGAGGTTCTTGCCCTGCGCCAGGAGCCGGACCCCGAACCGGGCGAAGGCCAGGTGAGGATTCGGGTAGCGGCGGCGGGCGTCAATTTTGCCGACATCCTTGCCCGCATGGGACTTTATCCCGGCGCGCCCAGGCCGCCCTTCATCCCCGGTCTCGAATTGAGCGGAACGATTGAGAAGATCGGCGCCGGCGTCGCGGCATCGCGAGTTGGCGAGCGCGTCCTGGCGCTGACGCACTTTGGCGCCTATGCCGAGCGGGCGGCGGTGCCGGCGGCGCAGGCGATTCCGATTCCGCAAGCCATGAGCCTCGAAGAGGCCGCAGCGTTGCCGGTGAACTATCTAACGGCCTACCACATGATCTTCCGCATGGGAAATCTCCAGCCGGGCGAGCGGGTGCTGATTCACGGGGCAGCGGGCGGGGTGGGCCTGGCCGCCATCCAGCTTGCCAAAATCGCTCAGGCAGAAATTTACGGCACGGCATCAGCATCGAAGTTTGATTTTTTGCGCCGGTTGGGAGTGACGAACCTGGTGGATTATACGAAGCAGGATTTCGAAGCCGAAATTCACCGCATGACGCGTGGCGAGGGAGTGGATCTGGCGCTGGATGCGGTGGGTGGCAAATCGTTCGCGAAGAGTTATCGCCTGCTGCGCTCGGCGGGACGCCTAGTCGTCTATGGTTTTTCAACCTCAGCCCGAGGGAAGAGTCGCAACGCCGCGCGAGCCTTGGTGGAATTTCTCCGCACGAAGCGCCACCACCCGTTGAACTTGATGCGGGACAACAAGGCGGTCATCGGCGTGCATCTTGGCCGGATGGGGTCGCGGGCCCAAGTCCTCGCGGAAGAGCTTCAGGCCCTTTTCCGCTTTTACAATGAGGGTCGGATCCGGCCACACATCGGCAAAACCTTTCCGCTCGCCGAAGCGGCCGCTGCCCATCGCTTCATTCAAGACCGCAAAAACATCGGCAAGGTTTTGCTCAACTGCGCCGTTTGAAAAGGTTGCCAAGAGACACCACCTTCGCTACGCTCGATGCCAGTCGGGCCTCATCATCCGATAAGCCTTAAGAGGAGGTAGAAAGATGCCACGCAGAAAAATATTCTGGATCTCGCTGGCGGCCTTGATGCTCATCACCGCCCTGGTCCTGGCTGAGGCCACGGTGACCGAAGCGGTGGTTTGCACGGGCGTCGAGCAGCGCGAGCCCAAGGGAGCGGCGGAGACTTTCGATGCCGGCGTGGGGCAGCTCTTCTGCTTCACGCGCATCGAAGGAGCCGCTGGAACCACCATCAAACACGCCTGGTATTGGCGCGATGCCTTGCAGCGGGAAATTTCGCTTCCGATCGGCGGCAGCCCCTGGCGCACCTGGAGCCAGAAGAACATTCAGCCGAGCCAGACCGGGGCCTGGCGGGTGGACGTGGTTGCCGAGGATGGCGCGGTTCTGAAATCGTCAAATTTCACCGTGGGAAAGAAGTAGCTGTCCTGGTTGCTTCCCGGTGATTTTTTCCTCACAGAGATTCTTGGCCCCAAAGCCCGAACAATGGGGAGTCAGGCTGACGACCGTGGCTCCGGGGGCCAGCAAGGCGCTGAAAAAGTGTTTTCTTCTGTCATCCTGAGCGCCGCGAAGGATCTCGCTCTTCAACAAATCAATTGGTTAGGAGATTCTTCGTCGTCCCGAGGCTTCGGGACTCCTCAGAATGACAGATGGGACGAGTTCTTCAGCTCCCTGTTAGATGTCAGCTTCTAATAGAAGAGATATTTCCGCCATCTTTCTTCTTGCGAGCCAATCATGCGCATCAAGTGGCGGCTGCTATGGAGGGTGAAGGGCCGGGGTTTGCGGATGAGCCTCAAGCCAGCCTCCTCCGGCGTGCGGTCGCCCTTGAGGTTGTTGCAGGCGTAGCAGGAAGCGACCAGATTTTCCCAGGTGGAGTGGCCGCTGCGCGAACGAGGAACCACGTGGTCAAGGGTCAGCTCGGCCGAAGGGAACACGCGGCCGCAGAACTGGCAGGTGTTGCGGTCGCGCAGCAAAATGTTTTTTCGCGAGAGGGCGCGAGTCTGGTGGGGGATGTGGCGGTATTCAAGCAACCGGATGACGGACGGCACGGGAATCACCATCCTCGAGGAATGCACCACACTGTGGTTTTGCTCCTCGGTGCGAGCTACCCCCTTGAGCAGCAAGATCAAGGCGCGCCGCACGGCGGTGATATTGATCGGTTCGTAGGTGGCGTTGAGCACCAGAACCGGCGTTTGCAAGATAGCAGGTGACATGGCCCGTGTTTCCCCAATACCGTTCCCGCTAATGGGCCCGCGCGATCGTCAGCACCACCACCGAGCGAGCCCCGGCGCGACGCAATGCCTTGGCGCAGGCATGTACCGTGGCGCCGGTCGTATAGACATCATCTACCAGTAAGATGCGAAGCTTGTCAATTGTGACGCCCGCCCGTACCGCGAAGGCTCCCCGAACGTTGATCCGGCGCTGGGCAAAGGTGAGTCCGGTCTGCGGGCGCGTCTTGCGATGGCGAAGCAGAAGGGCTTCGCGCACCGGCAAGTCGAGCTTCCCGGCCAGGGCGCCGGCCAGCATCGCCGACTGGTTGAATCCACGCTCGCGTTGGCGCGAGCGATGCAACGGCACCGGCACGATGGCGTTGATTTCGCCGAGTTCGAACTCCTCTTGCGCTGTCTGGGCGACGCGAGTTGCCAGAAAATCCTTCAGGGCTTGCACGCCACGATACTTGAAGAGCTGAATCACTTCGCCCAGCGGGCCATCGTATTCGCCGTAGCTGCGGACGCGCTCAAAGGCGTACGCTCCCACACGGCAGCGCCGGCACAGCAAGGTGCCCGAAGCGCCGGGAAGGCCGTACATTTCGCGCTCACAACCTTCACACCTCGCTTCGCGGGAGAGCGGCCGGACCGAAGCCAGACACGCGGCGCACACCGGAATGCGAGAGGCTTGAGAAAGAATTTCCTGGCAGAGTGCGCAAGGAGCGGGGAAGAGCAAACTCGAAAGACTGTCGAGAACCCCGCCCAGGACGGGGCTGACGGGGGCGAATCGACTTAGAAGATTTGCACGGAAAACGTTCCTCCGGGTGCCGTTCCAACTTCAGGCTGAGTTTTCGACAGCTTAGCACCCACGCGTGATTTCTCGCTCCAGCTCGTTGTTCCGCTCAAATAGTTGGAACGGCACGGGCAACCTACAGAAGGCCTTTCTCCTGCTTCTCCTGGCAACTGATGCAGTGCCGCGTCCAGGGTACTGCTTCCAAACGCTTCTGCTGGATCTCTTCATGGCAGGAGACACATTCGCCGAAATTCGCGGACTTCGCCCGCTTGAGCGCTTCCTCAATCAGCGCCACGATGACCCGGTCGTGGTTCGACTGCGAGAAAAGAAACTCTTTGGTGTAGGAATTGGCAGCCTTGTCGGCCAAGTCCTGGGTCGGGTCATAATCGGCTTCGCGGCCATCCTGCTCGGCCTTTGAGACCACCCGCAGCAGCTCCTCGCGCTTGATCACTAACTTCTTCTTGTAATACTCAAGCCGCTTCTTGTCCACCGGTCACTCAGACCCCCTCATTGACCTAGCCACAAAAGCGCCATTTTATGCCAAAGAGCCGACCGAGTCAAGAATGTCAGGATGGCGCTTCCCGGCAAGGGCAACGGGCATGCGACGCGCCCCGGGCGGGCTTCCCGCTTGACTTCCCGCGCCGCCTGCTCTATAAGCGGCGGGAGTCGGTTTTTCCGGGAAAATCAAGCCTTTTGGTCCGAGGTGAGCTCATGAACCTTCGCGTCTTTCGTCCTTTCGTACTTTTCCTTTTGCTTGCTGGGATGGGTCCGGGCACTCCTGCGGCGTTGGCCCAAACCTATCGCGGTCACATCGCCGGGGTAATCACTGACGCTTCCGGGGCGGTGGTGCCTGGAGCCAAAGTGACCGTTACGAATGTTAACACCGGTCTCGCGCGCGAAACCAATACCGATGCCGAGGGCTACTACGCGGTGGCGGAGCTGCCGATCGGTGAGTACAGCGTAAGCGTGGAAAAAGAGGGATTTCAGACGGCGGTGGCCAAGGGCCTTCGGGTCGGCGTGGCGGCGGAAACGCGCGCCGACATCACCCTCAGTCCCGGCGCTCTCGGGCAACGCCTCGAAGTCGAGGCTACCGTGCCGCTGGTCGAGACGAGTTCCAATGTGCTTGGCGGCACCTTCGAGACAAAGCAGGTGCTCGATCTGCCCGTGAATGGCCGCGACTTCACCAAGCTGCTCATCATGGTACCCGGTGCGCTTGGCGAGCCGAACGCCGGCGGCGACTCCCCCGGTTCCTACGGTCTTTTCAGCGCCAACGGCAACCGGGGCCGTTCGAACAACTTCCTCCTTGACGGCACGGACATGAACGACGGCTTCCGGAACCTCCCGGCGATCAACCAGGGTGGCGTCTTTGGCACGCCGGGGACCATCTTGCCGATCGAATCTATCGCCGAGTTGCGTGTGCTTTCGAATTTCGAGCCTGAGTATGGCCGGAACTCCGGCTCGGTCGTGAACATCGTCACTAAGAGCGGCACCAATGAGATTCACGGCAGCCTGTTTGAGTACTTCCGTAACGACGTGCTCAATGCGCGCAACTTCTTCAACTTCGAGCGCGACGCCTCAGGAAACCCGCTGCCCAAAGATAAATTCCGCAACAATCAGTTCGGCATCGCCGTTGGCGGACCGCTGGTGAAAGACAAGACCTTCTGGTACTTCACCTATGAAGGACAGCGGGAGAGATTGGGCATCGCGTCAGTGAATACGGTGCCCACCGACCAGGATTTTGTCGACGCGCTCACGAATTTGGATTTTGACACAAGCCTCCCGATCGCCACCAACCTGGACGTGAACCCGGTGATCCGCAACCTCTTCTCGCTCTGCGCCAGCAACGGCGGGTGCTCAGGCGGGAACGATGTTTGGCCGGCCCCCAACATCCCTGGCGCTCCGCCCGGCAGCCCCAACTCAGTGGCGAGCGCGCCGGCGTTCAACGATCTGTATAGCCTGATTTTCAAGCTCGACCATAATTTCAACGAACGCAATCAGCTTAGTGGGCGCTACTTTTTCGGAAACAGTGAACAGAGCTTCCCGCTGGGCACTGGTGGCGGCAACATCCTCCCGAACACGAACACGTTCTCACCCATTCGCACGCAACTTGTGGCGATAAGCTACGTGAGCGTCCTTTCTACCGCGCAGGTGAATGAGGCTCGGTTCGGCTGGAACCGCTACCGGAACGGTTTCTTCGCTGCTGATCGCGACGTCTTCGGCAACCCGGCCAGCTCGCTGCAACTCAATACCGGCGTCACCCGAGAACAGGATTTCGGCCTGCCGACGATCCGTGTGAGCGGCTTTGCCAGTCTGGGTTCCGCTCCCTACGCGAATCCCCGGAACCGCGTGGACACCAACTTTCACTTCATTGACAACTTTTCTTGGAAGCTGACGCGCCACGAGGTGAAGTTCGGCTACGAATTCCGTCGCACGGCGATCAGCTCCTTCTACGACACGAACTTCCGCGGCGTGCTGGCATTCGACGCGCTGGAAGACCTGCTCGCCGGGGACGTCTCGGGCGGGCGGATCGCCACCGGCAACGCGGACCGCGAGACCGAGCAAAATTCCCACGCGTTCTACATTCAGGACTCGTTCCGATGGTGGTCTAACTTCACGCTCAACTTCGGCGTGCGCTGGGATTACTACGGTGTCATCAAAGAAGCCAAGGATCGCTTCAGCATCTATGATCCGCTCGATACCGATGGCGATGGGTTCGGTCTGCGGCTCAAGCCCGACCTCTACGACAAGGATCTGAACAATTTCGCACCCCGCGCGAGTTTCGCCTGGGACGCGAGGGGCAAGGGGAAGACGGTGCTGCGCGGCGGGTTCGGCGTAGCGTACGACATCTTCTCCCACGACTTCTTCATCGGGCAGATTCCCTGGAACTGCTTCAACTGTCCGGGGATCGCGTACAACGCGGTGGGGCCGGACGCGCTTTTCCTGTCCACCTCGCCGATGTCTCCGCTGGATCCCATTGAGCCAGTATTCGATCCGACCACGACCGGCCCGGGCTCGGGAGACACCCTCGAAGTCTTCACGGTCGATAACGTTCGCACCCCTTACGTATATAATTACAACTTGAACCTTCAGCAGGAAATTTTCCGCAACGCGGTGCTGCAAATCGGTTATGTGGGTTCGAGCGGGAGGAAACTGTTCCGGTATCGCGACATCAACCAGCCCAGTCAGGCGGCCATCGACGCTTACGATCCGGTGGCGAATGACAGCAATTGCTGCGTGCTGCGGCCCTTCGATTCGGACGCGCCGATGAGCGCGGTCGCGCCGAATCAGCCGTTCTATGTCAACCAACTCGAGACCTCGGCCAATTCCAACTTCAACTCGTTGCAGGTCTCTTTCTCCCAGCGCGGGTGGCGCGGGCTGACCCAGCAGGTTTCCTACACTTGGTCGCACGCGATTGACACGGCAAGCGACGGTCAGGACTACGTGCCTAACGCCTCGCAGCCAGATGACAGCACCAACCCGCGTGGTGATCGCGGCAACTCGAACTTCGACACGCGCCACCGCTTGGTCTGGTCCATGGCCTACGAGTTTCCTAAGTGGGAGGCGCTGGGCCGGCTAGGTGAAGGCTGGCAGATCAGCAGCGTGCTGACACTCATGAGCGGCCATCCCTTCCACATCAACTACAACTTCATTGACGATTTCAACGGCAGCGGCGAATTCTTCGACCGGCCCGACATTGTTGGTCCGGTTCGGTACAACCGCGATAACCCGTTCGAGTTCCTTGATCTCACCTCCTTCCAGGTGCCCTGCACGCTGAACCCGAATGGCCTTTGCTTCCAAGGCAGCCGCCACTTCGGCACGCTGGGGCGTAACTCGCTTCTCGGGCCCGATTACCGCAACTTCGATTTTGCGATTATCAAGGTGACGCCGTTGAGCGAGCGTTTCAAGCTGCATTTTCGTGCTGACTTCTTCAACTTGACCAACCATCCCAACTTTGCCAATCCCTTCATGCCCGCCTTTTTCGCGGACGCCGGCGCGATTGACGGGAGTGGCCGGAGCATCGGCTTTTTGCCGATCACCACGACCTCTGACACCGGTCTGGGCAACCCTATCCTCGGCGGTGGCGGGCCGCGCAGCGTTCAATTCGCCTTGAAACTGATTTTCTAAGAGCAGACGCCTCGGCAAGTCGAAAAGGCCTCCCCACCCGGGAGGCCTTTTTCTTGTTTCCGGCGTGCGCGTCGCAAGATAACATTTCCGGATAATGTCTGAAAGTGAACGAAGCTTGATGCTCAGAGCAAGCGCGTCTTCTGCCTGGCAGGCCAGTAGCCTCGTGCTGGCGGCTTTGGCTATCGTCTCCCTCTGCGCCTGGCAGTCAAGGGAGAGTCCCTCGGCGGCAGCCATCCAGGACATCAGCGGACATTACCGGCTCAGCAATCCCAAGAACTACTTGAGCATCGTGCAGGACGGTAAGCGGCTGCACGGGTCGCTGACGCTGGCTCAGCCAGGGGACGAATCCATCGAACAGATAGCATTTGGGCTGGGGGAAGGCAGCCGAGAAGATGGCCAAGTGAAGTTCCGAACCGCCGTTGTCCACGGGCGCTTTTATTCTTTTGCCGGGAAGCTCGAACGCGGGACGGGTAAATCAGGCCGCGAGGATGACTACCTGAGGATTGTCGGCGCGCTGGTCGAACATCGGGAAGGCCGGCCCGAGCGCGCCCGCGAAGCTGTTTTTCGCTGGGTGCCGAGCGATCTGGCGCGTTAGTCCGTCTGCGGGTCTGCCGCCGGAATCGTCAGGCCGCGGGCCGGTTTCGCCCGCATGGGTCTTCGTGCTATAAGGGTAGCCTCGCACCCATGGAAGGAGCCAAACAAAAAGCCCAGTCGAAGATCGAGTCGCCGTCGCCTCCTCGTCAGAGTACTCTGGCGGGCGATCCGGCGATGGTCTATTGTCCCGTCTGTTCCGTGCGGCTCGAGGAGCGAAGCTGCAAACTGATTTGCCCCCGGTGCAGCTATTTTTTGTCGTGTTCGGATTTTGTCTGAGCCCCCTCGAACCCGCTGCGGCGGACCACTTTGTGAACCGAAGACCGATGATGTCGCCGGAAGTGATAGCGCGCCGGATCAAACCCGTGCTCGAGGCGAGCGAGCGGAACGGTTTGCTTCCTTTGGCGCGGCCCTCGATGCGCTGCTTCGGGAACCGGCGCAACCAGCCGAGATGAGTTTCGAAGCCATGCTGCGCCCGCCGCAGCGGGGGTCTTCCTGGTGCCGTTCCAACCGAGTGGCGCTGCCTCCAATCATGGGCATGGATTGCGCCGCTCAAGGTCAGTGTCGATCGTGTTGCTTCTGATGGGGCTGGTACGGCACAAGCGCGGTCGAAGTTTCCCGAAGCAAGCGGTGCCGGGATTGATTCTTCCTAGGAACGCATGCGCGGAGGAGGTCGGCAGTGCTACGAATCACCAACCGTGAAGTGGACGGCGTGCTGGTGCTCGATCTGGAGGGCCGGGTCGTGCTGGGCGAAGAGAGCAGTGCCCTGCGCGAGCGCGTCAAAGGCTTGCTCGGCCAGGGACGGCGAAAAATTCTTTTAAACCTCGAACAAGTTTCCCATATTGACAGCGGCGGGCTGGGGACCCTGGTGAGCGCCTTTACCAGCGCGCGCTCGCTCGGCGGCTTCCTGAAGATGCTCAACCTTACCAAAAAAATCCGCGATTTGCTCCAAGTGACCAAGCTGTTGACTGTCTTTGAAGTCTTCGAAGACGAAGTGGCCGCGATCAAGAGTTTTAGCTGACCAGAGATCGCGAGCCAGGAAAACTTCTGACGGTTTGTTCCTCCTCGATGGCCGGAGATCGTCCGCCCCGGCCAGGCTTGCTCCCGTCAGTCGCCTTTGCCTGTCGGTCCATCCCGGGCTCTTCCCTGCTCGGCCTTGGGTGGCGGCAAGCGCCACTTGACTTGCGACATCTTGTTGCGTAGGTTTCTTGAAACCGCGAAAGCTTATCTCTCAAGGAGGGTGGAAATGAACTGGCGAATCTTGCTCGCGTTCTTTGGGATTTTGGCGCTCGCTTTTGCAACCAACGCTGTTTCGCAGCAACCCCCGATGAAACATGGTCCGGGACGGGTGATGATTTCGATTTACAAAGCCGCCCCGGGGAAACACCTGGATCTGGTGAAGTGGATGGCGGCGCGCGAAGGGGTGGAAAAGGAAGTCGGCGGTATGACCCCTCACTGGTTCATGCATACGGAGGGTGCCGATTGGGATTTTGTCGTCGTTTCCCACCTTGGTTCGGAGAAAGAAGAAGCCGAACGGGCCGCCAAGATAGACGAGCTCTTGAAGAAGAAAGGAATTTCGACCGCCATGGCCGCCTCGCTCGAATTTCGCCAGCTCATCGGCGCGCACACCGATACGTATGCCGCGGGACCCTACACGGCCAGCGAGCTGGTCAAAGAGATGGAGAAAAAATAGGAGTGTAGAAGGCTCGCCGAGCTGTACGGCAGCCGAGGGCTGACGCCCCCGAGTGCCGCGCCGGTCCCTCCCGCCGGGACTGCCGGCGGGTTTTTCCGCCACCCGGCTAGAACCTTTAGTACCTCGGTACCGCTTTTTCGTCCCTCGAATTGAGCAGCGAGTCCTATTGGTTTGCCCTTCGCCTTTTTTTAAACTGGCGGAACACGGGAGGTACGCGTTACTCCTCCGACGATTCTCATTCTCTCGGGGAGCGCAACCCAGCCATGAGCGAACGGAGACAAGCTCGCCGATTTTCTCAGCGTTTGCCGCTGCGAATCCTTTGGATCAACGAAAATGGCATCCTCCGCGAACGAAACACGGAAACCGACAACGTCAGCGTGGATGGCATCTATTTCCATTTCGACCGGCATCTTCCTTGCGGTTCCCCGGTGGACGTTATGCTGACACTGCCCACTGCCCTTACCAAGAGCGTGCCCATGCGAGTGCAATCTTTCGGCCAGGTGGTGCGCGTGGAACCGTTCGACGGCCTGGACGAGTTCGGCATAGCTGTCAGGACGGATCGCGAGAAGCAATTGCGGCGAGGGCCGGACTGATTGCCGATCCCTTGTCCTCTCGCTTCGCCACCGGGATTGGACTTCCTGATTCCAGCCCGTTAGTCCTTCAGAAGGCGTTCGGCCAGAAACCATTCCGTCGTTTCTTTGCATTCCTCGCAATTTCGGCTCAGCGGTTCTTCGTGCTTGAGAGCGGTCATTTCCTCCGCGGTGACCTCCATGGACTTCCGCTTCCCGCAAGAACCGCAAAGAAGCAGCACTGGGCTCATAGACTACTCCGAGGAACCAACCCCATCCGATGGTCTGCCTTCAGCACCCGGGGAAACATGACGTGCCGATCCTCCTGGCGGCGGCGCTTCGCACTCTGGCGGCAATCTCGAGGGTTTTCGCGGCGGCTTCCCGCGCCCGTTGCTGGCTTTCCGTCGTGGTGGCGTATTTTTCCAGCAACGTCTTACCCAGTTGATGATGAAACAGCTCATCCGGCTGGATGAACTGTTGGTAGATTTTCACTGTTTCCGAGTCGCCAGAGAGTTCGCAGTATTTCATAAAATTTTGATTAACCTGGAAGGCGATCGATTCCAGAGTGAACTGGCCGGCAGCAATTTTTTCAACGGTAGTGTGCAGGCTCTTCAAATAGCCGAAGAGGAGATTCTCGCCGGGCAGCGAAAACTCAGCGAGCGAGACACCCAGGGCTTCCAGCCGCTTTTCTATGAGCTTGAAGTGCCTGGCCTCATCGCCGGCCTGCTGAGCCAGGGCAATCTTGACGTCGAGTTCAGCCGTGGGCGGCATCCAGGCGGCTGCCAGTTCGCTGACACTGATCTCATTCACCAGGGCGATCTTCAGCAGACGAACCACATCCGCCTGCGGCACCGCTTCGCCCGCAATCGCCCCGATGTCTCCGAGCTTCGCCAGAAGAACCTGGTTGGACGCTTCCAATTCCTGCACAAAGGCTCTACTCCCCACCACGCCCCCCGAAAGCGAAGCAATCACGACCCAAGCCAGCAACTTGACGCGATTGCATTACCGTAGGCTACGCGTGTACCCATGTCAAGCACATCGGCCGGGGGGAAAGGCGTGACTTTCCTGCGTGGCGCATCTGTGCCGCTTTGCAGGATGGGTGCGACTATTTAGGAGGAAAGAGGGGTTGCGCCGGCTATCCATCCAGCCGATAGATGGTCAATCCGGAAAGCAATTTGGGATAGAAGTCGGTGGATTTTTGTGGCAGGACGCCGCCGCTGAAGGCGATTCGGCGTACCTGCTCGATGCGCACCGGGTTCAGAAAAAAGCACATCTGCGCGCCGCCGCTCTGCACCGCCTCCCAACCGGCATCGAACTCTCGCACGTAACTCACGTTTTGTTCCGCGGTGATGGATTCGGGCGTCAGACCCAGGCAGCGTTCGAGCAACAATTTGTGGAGAATGACCACATCGAGCTGCCGTTCGAGTGCCGGGGTATCCGGCAAAAGCGCCGCCAGATCAGCCGATTCCTTCAGGAGAAAGAGATAAAGCGAGGGATCACCGGTCACGGCAACCCCCACCGCCGGCCGCTGACCGCCGCTGCGGGCCATGTCGTGATGGAACTGGACCAAGCCGTCCGGCGCCTGGTCGGCAGCCGTGGGATAGCAGTACCAATCGAAAAGTGGGGCGGCGGCATCACGGAAAGTCTTGAAATCGAAGCGCGGTCCCGCAGAGCGGGACGAAACGAGCCGGTGAGTGGGCAAGATGGTGAGCCCCTCGGAGTCCATGTTGACAAAAGTCATCATGACGCGCTCATGGGGCGCCTCGAAATCCAACCCGCCTCCAGCCGGGCCGACGCGCTCGCGGCACTCGTTGCGGTAGTTGAGCGCTGTCTCGTAGCGATGATGGCCGTCGGCGATGATCAATTTCTTGTCGCGCATCAGGCCAACCACTTTGCTGATCGTCGGGGGATCGGTAAGCGGCCACACCAAATGGGTGACACCATATTCGTCCACCACCCGCCAGGCGGATACCTGACGGGCAGCCGCTTCCAAGGTTCGCTCGATCTGGCGCGAAGGGTCGGAGTAAAGCATGAAGATCTGGCCAAAGTGGGCGCGGGTTTGCCGCAAGAGCTCGAGGCGATCCACCTTGGGGGCTAACAGGGTTTGTTCGTGGCGGAACACGACGCCGGCGCTGTAATTCTCGATTCGGCCCAGAGCAATAAAGCCGCGGCGTCGTTTCCGCTCTTTTCTGCCCGGGACTTCATATTCCTGGTCGTAGGCATAGAGAGCCGGGGCCGGGTCCGAAAGCAGGACACCCTGCTGCATCCAATCGCGAAAATAGGCGGCAGCGCGCCGGTAAACGTTGTTTTTCTCATCGTCGCTCGGCTCCGTCCTGCCGCGAATGACGCGGGCCAGGTTAAAAGGGCTGAGCGAGTAATAGCGCTCTTGCATGGCCGGCGTGATCTTGTCATAAGGTTGAGTGATTACCAGCTCGAGATTGCCCACTTTCTGCGGATCATATCGCCAGGCGCGAAAAGGAAAAATGTCAGCCATCGTTGCTCCGGTGAAGGTGCCAGGAGCAGCAAAATTTCATACTATCGAGCGACTCAAGCAGGCGCAAGGAAAAACAGGTGAGGCCGCCGTGTGCTAGAATGACTGTTTCGCCGGCAACGAGGAGAGCTGACCGGGAAGATGGACTTCAGACAGATTTCGGTTTTGATCTTCGACCTGGACGGAACCCTGATTGACTCCAAGCTGGACCTGGCGTTGGCGGTCAACGCTACCCGCTGCCAGATGGGGCTCGCGCCGCTCGAGCCGGAAATGATTTTCGGCTACGTGGGCCAGGGCGCGCCCATGCTTATCCGGCGTTCCCTGGGCCAGGAAGCGCGCGAGGAGCAAATCGAGAAAGCCCTTCCCTTCTTCTTGGCCTACTATCGCCAACACATGCTCGACCACACCGTGACGTACCCCGGCGTGCGCGAAGCGCTGGCGCAATTCAACGGACTGCATTTGACCGTGCTCACCAACAAGCCGGTGCGATTCAGTCAGGAGATCTTGCTTGGTCTTGGGATTGCCGATTACTTCCGCTTCGTCTTCGGCGGCAATAGCTTTGAAAAGAAGAAGCCTGACCCGATCGGGGTCTTTGCCATTTTGGAGCGACTCGCATGCCAGCCGAAGCAAGCCATCCTGGTGGGCGATTCTGAAATTGACGTCCTCACGGCGCGCAATGCCGGCATCTGCGCTTGCGGGGTGAGCTACGGGTTGGGCAGTCACCGGCTGAAGGACTGTCCGCCGGATGTGACGGTAGATAGCCTGCTTGAGCTGGCGCAACTCTTGAGGCCTGCTGCTTCCCTTCCTCTCCGAGAACCTTCCACGCCGCCAACTTAGGGAAATGTGAGGAAACTAACGGACGCACACCGGCTTCCGGCTTAACCTCAAAAACGAGAATCCTTGTCCGGGGCCGAGCGCGCAGCTAGAATATCGGCTCCGCATGGGGTGACCGATGTTCAAGCCCGGACAAGCGATTCCACAGACCGGCATCTACTGGTGCTCGGTATGCAAGTTTCCGGCCATTCTGCAGCAGGGCCAGACCTTTCCCGAGTGCCGAAATAAGTGCGGGCGCGGCCATTGGGAGTTCATCCGAGCCTTGGAAGAGCCGGGTAGCCCCGTCGTGGGCGGGGCCGGACAAGGCTCCTAACCCGATATTTCAGAATAGCGCGCTGAAGCGGGAGGAGCCGAAGGGTTGGCGTAGCGCTTCTTGTGCAGCTGGACGGCGTCTTAAGAGAAAAAAGTTTTAAACATGGAGGAGGAAAGTCAATGAGGTACGCTCGAGTTGTAAGCCTTTTGGTGTTGCTCGTGGCGACGGCTCTAACTGCCTATTCTGGCGAGAAGGGGAAGATGGGGACCGCCACCATCACCGGTACCCTGGTGGATACCCAGTGCTATACCGCCAAAGGATCGACCGGCAACAAGCACGGCGATATGGACGACTGCGGAACCATGTGCGCCAGGGCTGGGATTCCAGTCGCCGTTTTATCAGCGAATAACAAATTGACATTCGTCGCCGCTCCGGCGCCCAAGTTTGCCGACGCTGTCGGCTCCAAGGTGGAAGTCACCGGCATGCTCAAGGGCGGCGCCATCGTTCCCGAAAAGTTCAAGTATGAGAAAGGCGGCAAGTGGGTTGACATCCCGATCAGCGGCGGTGTGATGTAAGGCTCGTTGTCTTTGCTTATGCCTGGCCCCGATTCCTTCGGGGCCATTTTTTTGCGGAAACTTTGGCTCTTTCGAGGACAAGTCAAAGACCGGCAGGCACCTTTTTCCTGTTCCGTCCATGCAAATTCCAGTAATCTCTTACTGTTCCAACTCTGCGGGGTGGGGGCGGCAGAAGCCGCTCCTCGCAACGTTGGGTCTCGAGAAGCGGCGAACAACGGCGAAAAACCCGGATGAATGGCCGGGCCCATTGGGAATGGGAGCAGAGGAATCCATGCGAGTGATGGCGAAAATAGGCATTGTGGTTGTGGTCCTGGGCGCGATCGGCTACGTGGCCGTCCGATCGCTGAGCCCGCCAGCTTCGTCATCCGCGCGCATCGAAAACGGCCCGGCGGCCGGCAGTCCAAGCGCGGTATCTCCCCTTTCGACGCCGGCGGCGCACCCTGCCGTTGAGAAAAATGCATCCGCCCTCCTTCCAACAGGCCTCGCCGCACGATCGCGGTCAGCCGATTACCCCTTTGCTGCGGGAGAAAAGCTGGAGTTCACGGCGGGTTGGGCCACGCTGGTAGCGGCCGGGAGAGGCAATCTGGAGGTTGCGTCGGCACCGCCGGCAGGCGGTTCGACCTTTCACTTTGTGGCCACGGCGGAAACGGTGCCCCCGGCTTCCTATCTCTTTTTGCTCCAGGATCGCTTTGACTCCTATGCCGAAGCCTCTTCGCTGGCCTCGCTGCGCTACGAGATGCACCTGCGCGAAGGCAAAACCGAGCGCAAAAACATTGTCGAATTTGACCAGAAACGGAGTGAGGCGAAAGTGGCCGGCGGGGTTGTGCCGGTCAAAACGGGTTCGCATGACACGGTCGCGTTAATCTATGCGGTTCGAGCCACCGACTGGGAGAAGAAGGACGCGGCCACCTTTGATTTTTTTGATGGCCAGCAGAGCCGGCAACTCCGCGTCCGGGTTGTCTCGCGCGCCGAGGCAGTGACCGTGCCTGCCGGCAAGTTCGCCGCCCTTCGGGCGGAGCTCGAAGTTTGGCGCAACAACCAGCCAGTGAGCGATCACAAATTGAACGCCTGGCTCTCGCGCGATACACGGCGCTTACCCCTCAAAATCGAGGCTCATCTGCCCTTCGGTGTGATCCGCGTCGAACTGGTGCGCGTTCACCCCTGAGACCCGAACGACTCCTGCACCTGCTGCAAACGATCGGGACGATCCGTGATGATGCCATCGACTCCGAGGCGGATCAGCCGGCGCATTTCGCCCGCTCGATTTACCGTCCACGTCACAAGCCCATAGCCCGCCCCATGGATTTTCTGAACCAGCTTGCCGCTGACGAGAGGATGCCTGGGAAGAAAGATGTCGGCTTGCGTTTCCCGGAGCGCCTCAAGCGGGCGAGAAAGCTCGCGGCTCGAGAGGATCCCTGTGCGAACGCCCGGCAAGAGATTCTTCAAGTTTCGCACCAGGGCACGCTCGAAAGAGATGACCACGCAGCGGTCTCGAAATTTTTCCGCGACGAGCAAGTCTGCCAGCGCTCGCTCTGTGCCCGCATCCTTGCAATCGACAAAGAGGCCGGCTCGCCCCCATTCCATCGGGGCGAGCCGGCTCAGCACTTCCATCACATCGCGCAACCGAGGCATCGCCAGCCTGCGCTTTCTCGCGGCGGCCAGGGCCTCTTCAGCGGTCATCTCGCATAAAGCTCTCCCGCCAATGGCTGCATCGTGATAGACGAGCAATTGCTGGTCGCGACTTAGTCTCACATCCAGTTCTATCCATTTCACGCCCATTTTGACGGCCTCCAGGAAGGCCGCCATCGTATTTTCCGGAAGGCGAGTCGAGGCACCGCGGTGAGCAATGATGAGCACAAACTATTTCCGGCACAAACGCGCCATTGTTTTAAAGATGCGAGCCGGGAAGAGGCGGCTCTGGATTTTGGGCATGGATCAGCAGAGGACAATCTTCTCGCGCTTCTCTCGCACCCAGCGAGTCGCGTTGCGCGAATCCACCACCAGTTGGGCGTCGTTGACCATCTGCTGGTAGTCGTAGTTCGAGTGGTCGGTGGCGATCACCACGCAATCGTAGGAGGCCAGATTCTTGCCGTCAACGGCCACGGAGGTCATCTTTGAAAAATCGTAGTGCCGCATCCGGTGGAGCCGAGCAAAGTAGGGATCGTGGTAGTCAATATGCGCGCCCCGGTCCCGCAGAAGCTGGAGGATTTTGAGGGCAGGCGATTCGCGCAGGTCATCCACATCTTTCTTGTAAGCAATCCCGAAGACGAGGATGCGCGAGCCCTTGACGCTCTTTTGACGCTCGTTGAGAGCGACCGAGACCGCCTCCACCACATGATAGGGCATCGCCGTGTTGATTTCTCCAGCCAGATCGATAAAGCGGGTGGTAAAGTCAAATTCGCGCGCTTTCCAGGAAAGGTAGAAGGGGTCGATGGGAATGCAGTGGCCGCCCAGCCCGGGCCCGGGATAAAAGGGCGCAAAGCCAAAGGGCTTGGTCGCGCTCGCATCGATCACTTCCCAGATGTCAATCTTCATGCGTTGACAGAGCAGCTTCAGCTCGTTTACCAGCGCGATGTTCACGCAGCGATAGATATTCTCAAGCAACTTGGTCATTTCAGCGGCCCGGGTGGACGAGACCGGGACGACCCGCCCGACGATCATTCCGTAAAGCTTTTCGGCAACTCGCCTGCTCGGAGGATTGATGCCGCCAACGACCTTTGGGATCTTGGGGAGGCTGAAGGTTTTGTTACCCGGATCTTCTCGCTCGGGCGAAAAGGCGAGAAAAAAATCACTCGCCACCGCTTGCGGGCCGTCGCGCTCAACCATCGGACAACGCAGCCCACCCTGTTCCAGGATCGGCAAGACCAACTCCTCGGTCGTCCCGGGGTAGGTCGTCGATTCCAACGCGATGAGTTGGCCGCGCTGCAGGTGCTGCCCGATCGTCCTCGCCGTATTTTCGACAAAAGAGAGGTCCGGCTCGCGCCGCTCGTCAAGAGGCGTGGGCACGCAGATGATGATGGCGTCCATCTCGCCGAGCCGGGAAAAGTCACTGGTGGCTCGGAAGCGGTTCGCGTTGAGCATCGAACGAATCCCATCCGCCGGAATGTGTTTGATATAGCTTTCTCCGGCGTTGAGCCGGCGGACCTTCTCTTCGTCCACGTCAAACCCGGAGACAGCAAAACCCGCGCCAGCGAAGTTCATGACCAACGGCAAACCAACATAGCCCAAACCAATCACGCCGATGCGGGCGGTTTTCGCTTCGATCGCTTCGATCAGACGGTCTTCAAGTGCTGCCGAGGAAGTGTGTTTGGCAGTTTCGCTCATGTTATCCGGAGCCGGATGCAGAAACTAACAGATTTTTGAATTGGCGGCAAGAAAAGAGACCACTAGCTCCTGGCGCGTCGCCGGGTCATGACCCGCTCTTCCAATATGTCACAAAAGATGTGGGCGACAACCAGATAGGCTTCTTGAATGCGCTGGGTATCGCGCGCAGGGAATTCCAGAAGCAAATCGGCCGAGCGGCCGAGCCGGCTTCCTTTTTCCCCTGTCCACCCGATCGTGAAGGCGCCACGGGCACGCGCCCGGCGCAGCCCCCGGAGGACGTTTTCCGAACGGCCGCTCGTCGAAATGCCGATCACGATGTCGCCGGGCTCGGCCCATGCCTCGAGCTGACGGGCAAAGATATCGGCAAACGAATCGTCATTGGCAATCGCCGTAATCGCCGCGAGATTCCCGGTCAGCGCCATCGCCGGCAATGCCCGCCGACGCCGCTTCAAACGATGGACGAGTTCACCGGCAATGTGCTGCGCGTCAGCGGCGCTGCCCCCGTTGCCGAATAAAAGAATTTTCCGTCCCCGAGCCAGCGCGGCGGCCGCTCGCTCTACCATCTCGGCAAGACGCTCGAGCAGTCCGGGAGGGATGCGCGCCAGCGTATCGCAAGCTGCCCGAATCTGCCGGCGGGCTTCCTCCATGGTTTGAGCCCGTCGCTGGACGCTTGCTCCCAAATGAAATCTGCTTGGCGGGAATGGCATGGTCGCCGCGCGCCACCGCATGGTAGTCAAAAACCGGGCGCTTTGCCAGCGAGAAAAGGTGAGTTCAAGCAAGCGGCAAGGAAGCGGGGAAAAGCAACCATTAGGTTCGTTTCGCTCACTACAGGTCTGGCGGCTCGCTGCCTACCAGGATAGCGACACTCCGCCTTCCCCTTGTAGCCGCGCCATCAACAGCGCGGCACGCCTCGAACGGTTGTCTTCGACAGGAGAGATGGCAGGGAAGGGGAGGCTGCCTATCGGCCAGACGGACTTTCGTCACCCAGCGTCGCGGCCAAGATCCCGCCCGTAAGCCCGCCAGCTATTCCGAGGGCGATGAGCCACCAACCCCAAGCGGGAATGTCGGCATAAGTGCTACCACCGACTCCCGCCGCAGGCGGTTGACTTTGCCCCGCACTCTCCGGCCGGGCCTCAAGCGTGGCTCGCTTGCCGGCAGGCACGGTGACCGTCCCGCCGACAAGCCCGCTGATTTCGACTTTGCCCCGGCCGGCTGTCACGTCAACCTTTTTGTCTTGCCGCACCACCTCAAACAACGTTGCCGCTTTCTCGGAGCTGCGGGCAAGCAGGCCTTCTATCAAAACAGCCGCCTGGCCGGGTTGTGCCGTCTGGACGCGGACAGCGCCCTGCTTGAGCAGCACCTCTGTCCCGGTTGCCCCGGCGACAAACGAGGCTTCCGAGTTGGGTCGCAGTTCAATCCGGGCGCCATCGCCGGTGGTGAGCAGCGCCGGCGCGCCGGCCGGAACAGAAATGGTATCGCCCGAGAACAGAGTCGCGTTGGATGGCGAACTGGCGCCGTTGATCAACACGTTGCCCTGAAACTGGACCATGCCAATCGCTTTCGTCTCGGCTTGAGCAATGGAAACAGGAATGGTGAGAAGAAACCAGCACAGCGCAATCGCGAGCGTTTGCCGAAAAATTTCCGGAAGCTTCATGCTCCCCTCCTTGCGCAGCGAAGGGGAGCCACGCAGTCACGGATGCTATAGAAAAATGTCCACGGTTGTCAAGGGAGAAAAAAGAACTTTCAACGCAAAGTAGAAATGTCCGCTTTTTTGCCAAGTAGAAATGTCCTCCTCAAAGGGTGATCCGGGGGCGGAATGTATTTGTGTTTCGGTTTGGGTTTTCGTGGTTCGGTAACTCCTGTAGGCCGTAGCCCGAAAGGAGTTGCCGAGGGCCGCGGGCCGGGCAAAGGGCAAAGCTCAGTTCGGCCAATTTGTTGCCCGCGGCGTTCTCTTCTGAAACTTTACCCTTGACAAGGCAGCGAAGCCAATTTAGGATGCTGGTCATTCAGTCTTGGAAGGCTGAGTCCCAATTTAATTCGGGAAAGGTTTTGATGGGCCGGGCTCAGCTTTTCCGTTTATTCCCACACTCAACTAACCTGCTCTTTCCGGCGGAAAAACGTGGTGCGCAATTCAGGCTTGTTGCGTCTCTCAAACGCCATTTGGCGAGGATGGCGGGTCGGCAGTCGAGCGACGCCCGCAGGACCGGGATGGTTCACGTTGAGCGGGAAGCCCTGAGAGGACGTCTGGTGGAGGATGGCCGAGCGGTTGTACAACGGACATGAACTGAGGCAAGCCAGAGGAACCCTCTGCCTTCTGGCGTGACACTTACCCCTTCCTCAGAATCGGCGGAAACTCCCCGATTCGATTAATTCCCCTTCTACAGAATAGCCTTTGCTAGCGATGTTCCGGGCTTGATGGGAGCCCGAGCCGATACGGCCAAGGACGGAAACGCCGCGGCTGTCTCCCGTGAAGACATCGGCTGGCGAAAAGAGAGCCGCATGAAGGTCAAAACAAGCCTAACTTTGATAGTCACTCTCGCCCTGCAGGTGAGTTTATCAGCGCAAGCCCCGTACCCGCCTGGTGCGGCGCAGGCCCCCGGCCAGTCACCGCAAAATCCCTTGACCATCGAAGAACTCAATCGGCGGATCGAACAACATTCCGCCCCACCCCCGGCAACCATCGGCCCGCTGGACTATCGCCTGGGCCCGGAGGACTTGATTGAGGTAGCGGTGTTCGAGGCGCCCGAATTGGGCGCCGTAGCGCGTATCTCGCCGACCGGCAGGCTCACTCTGCCTCTGCTCGGTCCTGTCCATGCGTCCGGCTTGACGCCGCGAGAGTTCGAACTCGTCGTTGAAGAATTGCTCCGCCAGAGAGGGTACATGCACGACCCGCACGCCAGCGTTTCCGTGCGCGAGATGCGCAGTCACGGAGTTTCCGTCATCGGAGCGGTGCAGAAATCCGGCGTCTATCAGCTTCACGGAAGCAAGACATTAATTGAGGTGCTCTCGCTCGCCTCCGGGCTCGCCGAGGATGCCGGCGACACCGTGCTGGTGGCCCGCCGGGAAAGCCTTCGTGGAGCGCCACCGCCGGCCGAAACCCCAGACGCACCCCCCGGAGATCTGAATGGCCTCCCCGGCGGCTTGCAGGAAACAAGAGTCCTCTCCGTGGATTTGCGTCAGTTGCTCTACAGCGCCGATGAGGCGCTGAACGTGCCCATCTTTCCGGGAGACATTGTCAAGGTGAGCCAGGCCGGGATCGTCTATGTGGTGGGCGACGTGAAAAAGCCCGGCGGGTTCAAGCTGAAGAACAATGAAAGCATCACCGTGCTGCAGGCAATCGCACTGGCGGAAGGCATGAATCGTACCGCCGCCCAAACCCGGGCGCGCATTATTCGCACCGGTGCGGACGGCCAGCGGCGTGAATTGCCTCTCAACCTTGCCCAACTGCTCCGCGGCAGGTCGCCCGACCCTGTCCTGCAGCCGAAAGACATCGTATTTGTGCCGAGCAGCACAGGAAAGACCGCCGCCTACCGCGGCATGGAGAGCGCCCTACAAATTGTGACCGGACTGATCATCTGGCGACGCTAGCGCCGGCGCATCGGATCGAAGTAGAGGAGATCCATGGCATCGAATCAGATCGAACGGATTGTTCCCGGCCCGCTGGAACCGGCCCGGCCGGAATGGAATTGGCCCGGCAGCTTTCCTCCCGAACCCGGCGAGGCGCCTCATCTGTTGGACTACTGGCGCATCTTGCGCAAGCGCCGGTGGACCGTGCTCAGTATCTTTGTGGTGCTCTTTGTGGTGGTGCTCGTCGGCACCGTCCGACAGACGCCGATCTACCGCGCTCAGGCGACCCTGCAGATTGACAAGGAAAACCCGCAGATTTTTAGCTTCAAGGAGATTTTCCAGTTCAGCTCGGACTCCGATGAATACCTGGAAACCCAGTACAAGATTTTGCAGAGCCACAGCCTGGCGTTGCGGGTCATTGACGAGCTGGGCCTCGACCGGCAACCGGAATTTCTGCCCCGCTCCTGGTGGCCCTGGAAAACGGCCCCGGTCGAGGTGCGCGCTCAGGAGCGATTGGAGGAAAAACATTCGGCGAAAACATATCAAGTCGTCTTGCGAAACTTTCTCAAGCGCTTGGGCGTGGAGCCGGTGCGACGCAGCCGGCTGGTCAAGGTGAGCTTTGACTCGGCTGACCCGGCGTTGGCGGCACAAACCGTGAACGCCTTGGCTGGCTCTTTCATCAACCAGAACCTGGAAGCCCGCTGGGAGGCCACCCAAAAAGCCTCGGAGTGGCTTTCTCAGGAGCTCACCGCGCTCAAGATTCGGCTGGAAAAGTCCGACGACGAACTCCAAAGCTATGCTCGCCACAACGCCATCGTTTTTCTCGAGGACGAATCAGGGCAGCGGCGGAAGATCGTTGACGAGCGCCTGAAATTGCTGCAGGCGGAACTATCCGAGGCTGAAGCCGAGCGCATCCAGAAGGAATCCGTCTATCGGCTTGTCCAGGAGGGCGACCCGGGATCGCTGCCGGGGGTGTTCGACAGCAAGTTGATGCAGGACCTTACTCTTCGTCTGGCGGAACTGAAACGCCAATACTCTCAACTCACTTCCACCTTCTCGACCAACTACCCGCAGGTGGTGCAGTTGCAAAGGCAGATCGACGAGGTCGAGCGGGTGCTGGCCGAAGAGCGAAACCGCGGCGCGCAGAAGCTCACCAACGACTATCTGGCCGCAGTGCGCCGGGAAGAAATGCTGCGGGTTGCTTTTGAACGCCAGAAGCGCGAGGCGGAGCAAATTGCTGAGAAGACCATCCAGTACAACATCCTGAAGCGCGAGGTGGACACCAACAAACAGCTCTACGAGGGTTTGTTGCAGCGACTGAAAGAGGCCGGCGTGTCGGCCGGCTTGAAGGCCAGCAACATCCGGGTGGTGGACCCGGCGGAAATTCCTCGCAAGCCGGTGCGGCCGATGATCTTGCTGAACCTCGCGCTCGGGCTGGCCTTTGGGCTGGGCCTCGGCGCCAGCGCTGCCTTCTTGCAAGAGTATCTCGACAATACGCTCAAGAGTCCGGATGACATTGAGCGCTACCTGCGCGCGCCCTGGCTGGGCATGATTCCCTCGGTCACCAGCCTCGACGGCCACCGCCGCCTCTACGGCTATGGTTCGCGCCGCAGAAAGCTCGCTGCCGGAGTACGAGCTTCCGAAATTATTTCCCACGAGACCAGCCCCACCGCTTTGCAAGAAGCCTATCGCAGTCTGCGCACCTCGATCCTGCTCTCGGCAGCCGAGCATGCCCCGCGGACCTTGCTCGTCACCAGCGCCAGCCCGGGAGAAGGCAAGACCACCACGGCGGCCAACCTGGCCATCGCGCTGGCGCAGTTGGGAAGTCGTGTCCTGGTGATTGACAGCGATCTGCGCAAGCCGCGACTGCACCGCATTTTCCAACTCGACAGCCGCCAGGGCTTGGTCACCCACCTGACCGGGCTCCTCCCCTCTGCGGACGTGATCCAGCACAGTTACGTGCCCAATGTGGACGTGGTGGTTTGCGGGCCGGTGCCGCCGAATCCCTCTGAACTCTTGAGCGCACCGCGCATGGACGATTTGGTCGGCCAGGCGGCCAAGACCTATGACGTGGTGATTCTGGACTCGCCGCCGGTGCTCAACGTGGCCGACGCCCGCATCCTGGCGCGGATTGTCGAACGCGTGGTGCTTGTCGTCGAAGGCGGAAAGACCCCGCGCGAGCTGGTGCGGCGGGCTCATGCCTTGCTGGCGGAAGCGGGCGGGAACGTCCTTGGCGTCGTGCTGAACAACGTGGATGTGACACAGGACAGCTACTACTACGAGCGGAGTTACTACAACTACTACTCGAGCTACGCCGAGGCTTCGCCCGAAGAAGAAGCGCGTAGCGCGGCGCAGGGTTCACACTGAAGGGTAAGCCGGGCAGCATCGCCCTTCCGGTCGAGACCCGAGGAAGAAAATACGCCGAGCCCCGCACAAGGCAGTGCAGGACGGAGACACCCCATGATTGTTACCAGGACCTCAGTTCGGTTGCCGCTCGGCGGCGGGGGAACAGACCTGCCGTGGTATGCCAACGAACATGGCGGCTTTCTGCTGGCGACGGCGATTGACAAATATGTCTACGTCATCGTGAAACGCCGCTTTGAGCCCAGCATACGGGTGAGCTATTCGAAGACGGAGATTGTCGATGCCGTCGAGCAAATCCAGCACCCGCTGGTCCGCGAGGCGCTCAAGTTGCTCAAGGTTCAGGACCCGATTGAAATCGTTTCCCTGGCCGATGTTCCGGCCAATACCGGGCTCGGCACCTCCAGCAGCTTTACCGTCGGCCTGCTGAATGCCTTGCATGCCTACGGGGGAGAGTATGTCTCCGCGCAACAACTGGCCCAGGAGGCTTGCCAGATCGAAATGGATACCTTGGCCGAACCCATCGGCAAACAGGATCAATATCTGGCGGCGCTCGGCGGAGTCACCTGTCTGGAAATTGCTCGCGACGGAACCGTTTCCGCCCTGCCCCTGCGGCTTAGCCCGGATGCCCGCGAGCAGTTTGAAAGCAACACCCTGCTTTTCTATACCGGCATCCGGCGCAATGCCTCGGAAGTCCTCGGCGAACAACGTGACGCTTCCGGCAAAGAAAGAAACCAACAAATCGAGAGGCTTCATCGCATCAAGGAGATTGGCCGAGAAGTGCAACGTTGCTTTTTGGCCGGGGATCTGGACGAGTTCGGCCGGCTGCTCGACGCCCATTGGCAGGTCAAGCGAGGACTTTCACCAAAGGTCTCAGAGAGCCGCATTGATCGCTGGTACGAAATCGCTCGCGCCAACGGGGCGCTGGGCGGGAAGTTGATGGGGGCAGGCGGGGGCGGGTTCTTGATGTTCTACTGTAACGGCGGAAAGCAACGATTGCGCAGCGTCATGGAACAGGAAGGCCTACAGGAAATGCGCTTCCGCATTGAAAAGGATGGCTCGAAGGTCTTGGTGAATTTCTGAGGGCGCTTCGGCCGCCGGCGCCGTGCCCCGGGGACGCAATGCCATGTCAAACACCGCTTACATCAACCGCTACCTCGGTGAGATGCAGACGATCATCGAGCGGCTTTCTCGCGAGGAGATCGATCGCGCCATCGAAGTGCTCTTTGATGCCTGGCGAAGCGACCGGGGCGTATTCCTCATGGGAAACGGCGGCTCGGCTTCTACCGCCACTCACTTTGCTTGCGATCTTTCCAAGGTGACGATTGTGGAGGGACAGAAGCGCCTCCGCGCCATCAGCCTCACCGACAACATTCCCCTCATGACGGCCTGGATCAATGACAACGGCTTCGACAACCTCTTTGCCGAGCAACTGCGCAACCTGATGCGGCAGGGCGACGTGCTCATCGGCATCAGCGTGCATGGTGGCAGCGGCCGCGACAAGGCCGACCGGTGGTCGCAAAATCTTTTGAAGGCGATGCTGGTTGCCAAGGAAGAGTTTGGCGGCACCACCATTGGTTTGAGCGGTTTTGACGGCGGGGCGATGAAGGCCATCGCCGATGTTTGCCTGGTGGTGCCGTTTCCTTCCACTCCTCACGTCGAATCGTTCCACCTGGTGCTCGAGCATTTGATCACCTTCTGCTTGAAGGAAAAGATACAGGCGGCGGTATGCGAGCAGTCTTCCTTGACCGCGACGGCGTGATTAACGACGTCGTCTATTACCCGGAGATCGGATTGGTTGATTCGCCCTTCACGGTCGAGCAATTTCATCTTCGCCCCCGGGTGGGCGAAGCCATCCAGCGGCTCAACCGGCTCCAGTTCAAAGTCATTGTGGTTTCCAATCAGCCGGGAATCGCCAAGCGCCACTTCTCGGCCCGAACGCTCGCCGCCATGGATCGAAAAATGAAGCGCTCTCTCGCTCGCCAGGGCGCTCGCCTCGATGCCGCGCTCTACTGCCTGCACCATCCCGGCGCAGCTTTGAAACGCTATCGGCTACGGTGTGCTTGCCGCAAACCCCAGCCAGGACTCCTGCTGCAGGCGGCAACCGATTTCGGGATTGATCTCGAACGTTCCTACATGGTGGGAGACAGCGCCAGCGATGTCCAGGCAGGCCAGCGAGCCGGCTGCCGAACCATCTACCTTGGCAGTTGGAAGTGCGATGTCTGTCGCCTCATGGAACGGCAAGGCGTACGGCCCCATTTCATTTGCCAGGATCTCTGGGAAGCGAGTCGCCAAATTCAAGCTCTGGAGGGTGGCGATGGAGATTTTTCTCGATTCCGCAGACGCGAAGGAGATTCAAAAGTGGGTCGCCCAGGGGGTGGTGGATGGCGTCACCACCAACCCTTCCATTCTCTTCAAAGACAAGGTTTACGAAATTGAGCCGGGCATCCGCCGCCTGTGCGCGTTGCTCAATGGGGCGCCGCTCAGCGTTGAGGTGACAACGAACGATCTGGAAGAGATGGTCGTGCAGGGGCAGGGGTTTGCGGCGCTGGCGCCCAATATTGTCGTGAAGATCCCGATTATCAACCAACACGGCGAATCGTGCCTGGGAGTGATCCATCAACTTGCCTCGCAGGGCATCCGCATCAATACCACCGCGATGCTTTCCTTCAACCAGGCCATGCTGGCGGCCAAGGCCGGCGCCACCTACGTGAGCTTGTTTTGCGGCCGCATCGCCGATGAAGGCAATGACCCTTACCCGACGGTGGCGGCGGTGCGGCGCTGGCTCGACGCCTGGCGGATGAAAGCGAAAATTATTGCCGGCAGCATGCGTGGCGTCATGGATGTGCAGAACGCCGCCCTGGCCGGCGCCCACGTGGTGACCATCCCGCCGCCTTTCCTGGCCAAGATGGTGGACCACAAATACAGCCGCGATACGGTCCGCGGTTTCGTCGAAGACGCAGCCAAGGCTCTGGCGGCTATCGAAAAGGAGAAGTTCGCGATCGCTGGCCGTTAGATCCCGCCAGTCATTCCGGACGGACGGCCGCGCTCCATCGGCTGCGGCGAACAAGCGATTGGGGTCGGGGGTTGCGGCGCAAAGGCGCTAGCTTGAGGCCGGGTGGGGGATGGAACGGTCGGTTGGTGAGGAGGTCGGGCATCTCGTGAAAAGGGCGTTGATCACAGGAATCACCGGACAGGACGGCTCCTACCTGGCCGAATTATTGCTTGCCAAAGGGTACGAGGTTCACGGCATGAAACGCCGTTCGAGCAGCTTCAACACGACCCGCATTGACAATATTCTTCCCGACTGGCACGAGCGTGACGCTCGCCTGTTCCTGCACTTTGCCGACCTTGGCGATTCGACCAGCCTCATCAAGCTGCTCTACCGGCTGCGGCCTGACGAGATTTATCACCTCGGGGCTCAAAGCCACGTTCGCGTGAGCTTTGATATCCCCGAGTACACCGGGGACATAACCGCGCTGGGGACGACGCGGTTGTTGGAGGCGATGCGGGAGACAGGAACCAAGGCAAAGTTTTATAACGCGGCCAGCAGCGAAATGTTTGGTAATGCTCGTCAGGTTCCGCAGAGCGAATCTACACCCTTTCTCCCGCGGAGTCCCTACGCGTGCGCAAAACTCTATTCCTACTGGATGACGGTCAATTATCGAGAAAGCTATGGCCTCTTTGCTTCGAACGGGATTCTCTTTAACCACGAGTCCCCCCGCCGCGGGGAAACGTTCGTCAGCCGCAAAATCACGCGCGCCGTAGCACGGATTCTTGCCGGACTCCAAGACAAGCTTTATCTGGGAAGTTTGGACGCAAAACGAGATTGGGGCTATGCCCCTGAATATGTGGAAGCCATCTGGATGATGCTGCAACAGCCGGAAGCGGGTGATTATGTCATTGCCACGGGAGAAACCCACTCCGTACGGGATTTCGTGGAGTGTGCCTTCGCTTACGCAGGGCTCGATTGGAAGAAATATGTCGAAATAGATCCCCGCTATTTGCGCCCGGCCGAATTGGATATTTTGCAAGGTGACGCCAGCAAAGCTCGACGCCGGCTGGGCTGGGAACCCAAAGTGAGATTTCAGGAGTTGGTGCGGCTGATGGTCGATGCTGACATCAAGTTGCTGGGCGACCAGCTCAACGGCCGGCTCGAACGCCAATTGTCAGCGCGGGCGTCAGAGTGAGTCTGCTCCCATCGCGGTTGTCTCCAGGGGAGCCCATGACAAGCTTCTTTGCCGACAAGAGGGTCGTCGTTACCGGCGGGGCAGGCTTCCTGGGTTCCTGCGTTGTCAGGAAACTGCGGGAACGCGGCTGCTCCTCGATCACTGTCCCGCGACGCGCCACTTGCGATCTGACCAGGTGGGAAAACATCACCCGTTTGCTGGACCAGGCGTCGCCTCACATTGTTATCCATCTGGCCGGAGTGGTGGACAATCCGGTCGGCGGCGGGAATACCGCCGCGGCTTTTTACAAAAATCTGATGATGGGGGTTCAGTTGATGGAGGCAGCGCGACAGCGAGGGGTTGAAAAAATGGTGTGTTTAGGAACAGCCAGCTCCTACCCCAAACTCGCGCCCACCCCCTTGCGAGAAGAAGAGCTTTGGAACGGCTACCCGGATGAGACCAGAGCCCCTTACGGCATAGCCAAGAAAATCCTCTTGGTTCAGTCCAAAGTTTACCGCCAACAGTATGCTTTTAACTGCATCTATTTGATTCCCGCAAACCTTTTCGGTCCGGGCGACAATTTTGATCCCCACACGTCGTATGTGATCCCCGCTCTGATCCGCAAATTCTTCGATGCGGTAAGAAATGGCGATCGCGAAATCGTCTGCTGGGGCAGCGGCAGTTCTACTCGTGACTTCCTGTTTGTGGATGATTGCGCCGAGGCCATTCTCTTAGCGACCGAACGATACAACGACGGCGAAGCCATCAACGTTGGAACGGGGTTTGAAATCTCCATCCGGGACCTCGCTTATCACATTGGCCGCCAGTTGGGTTTCTCAGGGCAAATTGTTTGGGATACCTCCAAACCCGACGGCCAACCGCGTCGAAGGCTCGATGGCTCTCGAGCCGAACGTGCCTTCGGGTTTCGCCCTCGCACGGATTTCTTTGAGGGCTTGCGCAAAACCATTGACTGGTACCGGGCAAAGATCGCTCAGGAGGAAGGAAAATCCAAAAGTTGTGCCGGTTCGCTCAAAGGGTGAGCAAGACAGTGGGCCGACAAAAACAACACGAGCAAGGGATCGGGAGCTACGAAGGGCCACTCCTCGTGCCGCCTTGGTCGCAACGGTGGAAACTCCGCCGGTATGAGGGAGGGACGATGAGACAGAAGGTAACTACCAGACAAACGTGCCGCTCCTGTGGGGCAGCTTCCTTGGTCACCGTCCTGGAGCTTGGCGACCACTACGTATCCAACTTTGTTGAATCGTCTGACGGGCAGCAGTTGCCGAGAGCTCCGCTGGAACTGATCCTCTGCCAACAGTGCAGCCTGCTCCAGTTGCGGCACACCACTCCCTCCGAGTGGTTGTACCGCCAGTATTGGTACAAGTCCGGCGTCAATGCCTCCATGCGAGCGGCCCTCGCTGACGTCGCCGCCAGGGCCGAGGAGGTGGCCGGGGTGCGACCGGGTTCGAGTGTGCTCGACATCGGGTGCAATGACGGCACGCTACTCCGCTCCTACCGTACGCCGGGCATCCGGAGGGTCGGCTTCGAGCCGGCCGAAAATCTCGTCCGGGAAGCAGAAGACGGAACCGAGCGAATCATCAACGACTTTTTCCATGCGGCCGCCGTCGCCGGAGAGAAGTTCAGAGTCATCACCTCCATCGCCATGTTTTATGACCTGGAGCATCCAAACGCTTTCGTCGCCGACGTGGTCCGCTGCCTGGACGGAGAAGGTGTTTGGGTCATCCAGATGAGCTACCTGCCCCTCATGCTCTCCCAAAACGCCTTCGATAACATCTGCCACGAGCATCTGGAGTATTACTCGCTGACTTCTCTCCGTCCGCTGGTCGAACGCCACCGTCTGGCACTGCTCGATGTCGAAACAAACGACGTCAACGGCGGAAGTTTTCGGATCTACGTGACGCATGCCGGTTCCCGGTTGAAAGCTCGGGAAGGGGCCGGCGATCGACTGCAAAGGATGCTCTCTGAGGAAGCTCGCCTGGGCTTGACCGAGCGTCGAGTTTACGAAGAGTTTGCCCGGCGTGTCTCGCGTATCCGTGACAAAGTGTGCCGCTTCGTTCGAGCGGAGGTGCGAAAGGGAAAAAAGGTATCCGTTTACGGAGCCTCCACAAAAGGGAACACCCTGCTGCAGTACTTCGGACTTGACCGCACGGTGATTCAGGCGGCTGCCGAGCGGAATCCCGACAAGTGGGGCAAGCGCACCGTCGGGACCTGGATCCCCATTGTCGCCGAGGAAGAGGCCCGCCGGAATAGCGATTGGTTCTTGGTCCTGCCCTGGCACTTCATCGACGAGTTTCAAACCCGCGAGAGCGCCTTTCTCGCTCGTGGAGGCAAACTTCTCATCCCGCTTCCCGCGCCGTGCATTCTCGACGCGAAAGGGAGGACGGAACTGATGGAGGGAAGACGAAACCAGGGCAAAAGCGAGCCCGCCTCGACGGGAGCTGGCCGGGAGCGCTAGAGGAGTAGATTTGAAAATTTCCTTGCTCATTCTCGATTTGACATTCAACGGAGGTGCGCCAAGGCAACTTCTGCTCCTGGCCAAATGGCTTCAGGAGTTTGGGCACAAAGTGACGGTCTATGCCTACCGCTATAACCCCTCCCGATGCTATCCCGATCTCACGACCTCGCTCGATATCCGGTGTGTGGAAAGACTTGCGCCGGATTGGGTGCCCCCGAGAACGAATCTTCCTCATCGTCGTCTTTTCTACGCCGCTAAGAGGCACCTCTATGAAAGTAGGAAACTGGCCCATTTGATCGAGGATCCTGGAGACCTGTTAAACACCCACACGAGGGCAGCGAACGCCGCCGCCTTGTATTGCAAGCGCAAAACCGGTGTGCCGATTGTGTGGATGTGCAACGATGCCCGCAACTGGGAGCAACCCGGATACCGGCCTTATTCCCCTCCGTGGCTCCAGTGGCCCGTCGATCGCGTGATGGGATACGTGCAAAAACGAATCGTGCGGCAGATCGATCAGGTGGTTGTCCTGGACGAAAAAGTAAAACGGGCGATTGAAAACTTCTATCACCGTCCCGCCCAGGTGATCCGAAGCGGCATTGATACGCGCGCATTTGGCGAAAGGCCACAAGGTCGAGCCAAGATACGGCAAAGGCACGGTATCCCGAGTGATTCCTTCCTCTTGCTTTGGCTCGGCATCCTGGAACCGCATAGGCGTATTGAAGATGTCCTGGAAGCCATGCGTATCCTGAGACAACACCGTGATGATGTCCGATTCATGATCGTGGGCCTGGGCAGCGTTGCTCCTCATTATGTCCGGCGCCTTCGTCAGTTCGTTGCCGACCATCAACTGGAGAAAGTGGTGAGCTTTTTGCTCCAAAGCGTGCCCGATGAAGAGCTGCCGGACTACTATTCGGCCTGCGATGCCTACGTCTATCCGTGCGAAAACCAGGCGTGGGGCATAGCCGTTCTCGAGGCCATGGCTTGCGGCAGACCGGTCATTGTCTCGCGCGCTGTTGGAGTGGAAGAGGTGCTCAAAGATGGAGAAACGGCACTGCTCGTGCCAGGCCGGAACCCGGGCGCGATCATGCGCGCGGTGGCCGAGCTGGCCAATATCCCGGACCGGCGCAACAAGATTGCCCGGCAGGGGAGAGAACACGTGCAGCGGCACTTTTCTTGGGAGAAGTATTCGCTGGAGATGCTGAGAGTCTTCGAGCAGACCAGCGGCAAAACGGAGATTCAGGAGCAAGAGGTATTGGCGTAGTCAGTGGGCTCCAAAGAAAAAATGCGCTCGGGCCGGTTTTTGGCTAAAGGGTGAGAGCACGATGGAACCCAAAGTTGTCATTCTGTGTGGCGGGATGGGGATGCGGCTGCGAGAGGAAACGGAATACCGGCCCAAACCGCTGGTGGAAATAGGTGGCAAGCCAATCTTGTGGCACATCATGAAAATCTACGCTCACTATGGCTTCAAGGAATTCGTCCTGTGCCTGGGCTATCGCGGAAATATGATCAAGGAATACTTCCTAAACTACCAATCCATGGTCAACGACTTTACCGTTGTTCTCGGAAACGGTCGAACCGCTATCCAGTATCACAATGATCATGAAGAGAGGAACTTTGTGGTCAGCCTTGTGGATACAGGCTTGGAGACTCTGACGGGAGGGCGCATCAAACGGATCGAGCCTTACATCGAAGGCAATACTTTCTTGCTGACCTACGGTGACGGCCTGAGCGACCTGAACATCCTGGAGCTGCTGAAGTTCCATAACGCACGGGGAAAACTGGCAACGGTTACGACGATCAAGCCAGCCTCACGCTTTGGCGTCCTCGATCTCAAAGAAGACGGCACCGTGGCTGGATTCTGCGAAAAGCCGCAAGACACTCGGTGGATCAGCGGAGGCTTCTTCGTTTTTAACCGCAAAGTGTTTGAGTATCTGGAGGAGGACGGCGCTTTGGAAAAAGGCCCCCTGGAGAAGCTGGCGAGGAATGGTCAGCTCGTGGCGTATCCACACACGGGCTTCTGGTACGCCATGGACACCTATCGCGAGTACCAGTTTCTCAACGAATTGTGGGCGAGTGGACAAGCCCCCTGGCAGGTTTGGGAGAGAAAGGCGGCAGCGGTAACCGGCTAGAGAGAGCAGCGGTGCGAATCTCAGGGCTCCGCCCCTTCTCGGCCCTTTGCCGGAGGGTGGGGCGCGACGGCCGCTGGGATGTTCCTGGGAGGAGATTGGTTCAACCGCCAAGCGGAAAAGCAGAAGATGATGAACGATACTGCCTACTACCGAGCAACGTCTTCGACGTTCAACAAGATCGCCTGGGCTTTCCGACGATCTTTTCTTGGCCAGGCGACCGCGCCCCTTATCGCTCAATCGATCTACAAGTTTCTGCAAACCAGACCCGAGCTGATCCTGAAGAATGAATCGCTGCGCCGTCTGGGTGACAAAGCGCAACTCTGGGCCGTGTTGGATCCGCGGGTGGCGGCCATCCCCATTGGCTTCGGCCCGCTCCGAGGTTTCTCCATTCTCAATGACCCTTCGCCGCATTTTCCCACGTTCCGCGTCCTGGGAATCGAAGAGGTGATGAACCAAGTGATTTTTGAACGCATCATTCGTCCTGGCGACGTGGTCTATGACCTCGGGGCCAATGTGGGAGTGCACGCCCTTCTGTTTTCGCGGCTCTGTGGCCCTGGCGGGAGAGTTTACGCCTTTGAACCGTGGCCCGAGAACATCGAAAAGTTAAATGCCAATTTGCGGCTCAACAAGATCCAAAACGTCGAGGTCGTTCCCTGCGCCGTGTCCAGCCGCAGCGGGCTGGCCACGTTTCGCACCGGACCAGACAGTTCGCAAGGCAAACTGGTGGACGACTCGAACGAGGCCGAACGGCACCGAGACCTCGAGGTGCAGGTGTTCACCCTGGACGATTTTGCGGCCCAGGCCCAGCGGCGCCCTCCCACACTCCTCAAGATCGACATCGAGGGGGGTGAGGGAGAGGCGCTTCGGGGAGCACGCCGCGTGCTTCGTGAGTTCCGACCCATGGTGATTTGTGAAATTCACGATGGGACAGCCGCAGAAGTTGTGCGGTCTGTTCTCGGCGAGGCTGATTATGAATTCTTCGTGCTCGAAAGAGGATTTCGAGTCGTGCCAACGGGAGAAAGTCTGCCGCCGTGGTGTCATACGTGCGCCTGCCCCCGCGAGGAAGTCAATAAGCGGTCGAGCATCCTTGCCGTCTGACGGAGGCCGGGCTTGAGCCAGCGTGTTGAACTTCCTTGTCGCGGTCAGAGGCGCAGGAAAGGCAGGTGAAGAACGTGGGATTGCTTTCAGAGAAGTTTTGGCGTGACCGCCCGACCTTTGTGACCGGCGCGACCGGCTTGCTCGGCGGATGGCTGGTGCGCCGCCTCGTGGAATGGGAAGCTTCCGTCACCTGTCTGGTGCGCGATTGGGTGCCCGACAGCGAACTCGTTCGTTCCAAACTCATCGAGCATGTCCATGTGGTCAGGGGAGATGTCCGAAACCAGGCTTTGCTTGAGCGAGCCCTGGGAGAAGCGGAGGCTTCGACCGTCTTCCATCTGGCCGCTCAGACGATCGTCGGAATCGCCAGCCGGAATCCAGTATCCACTTGGGATAGCAACATCCGCGGGACCTGGAGCTTGCTCGAGGCCTGCCGCCGAAGCCCCACGGTTCAGCAGATCGTCATCGCCTCTTCGGATAAAGCCTATGGGGATTGGGGAGGAAAGCCCTACCAGGAAGGGATGGCTTTGCGGGCCAAGCACCCCTACGAGGTGAGCAAGTCTTGCGCCGACCTGCTGGCCCAGTCCTACTCCGCCACGTTTGCTCTACCTGTCTGTGTCACCCGGTGCGGAAACTTGTACGGTGGCGGCGATCTGAATTGGAACCGCCTCGTGCCCGGCACGATTCGCTCAGCGCTGCGGAATGAGCTGCCGGTGATTCGCTCGGACGGGAATCCGGTGCGGGACTACTTCTACGTGGAGGATGCCGTCGAGGCCTACCTGCTCCTGGCGGAATGCATGGCGGGTCGCAGCCAGCTCCATGGCGAGGTCTTCAACTTCTCCAATGAGACTCCGGTCCGCGTGCTCGACCTGGCCCAAAGAATCCTGAGATTGATGGGATCGCAACTCGAACTGGAGATCCAGGCCACTGCCAAGCAGGAGATCAGCGAGCAATGCCTGAATGCCGGAAAGGCCCGGGCGGTGCTCGGGTGGCAGCCGCAGTTCAGCCTGGAGGACGGTTTGCGCGAGACGATCCGCTGGTACCGCGACTTTCTGACCCTGCGGGGCGAGGCGGCACGGGAGGAACCGCTGGTCATGGCGCAGCGGCGGAACGGTTGAGCGGTGGCGAAGACAAAGGTGGACGGATGCGGCAAAAGGGGGATGGGGGCTCGATGCGTTGTCTGGTGACAGGCGGAACGGGCGTGATTGGCTCGCACTTGGTGCGGCTGCTCCTTCACAAAAAGTGTCAGGTTGCGGTGCTGGTTCGGGGGTCGCGCTCGCCCTGGCGGATCGCCGACCTGATCGCGCGCCTCGATGTGATTCCCGGTGACCTCGGTGTGATCGGAGAGGCCGCCGGGACGATTCGCGCGTTTGCTCCCCAGACGGTCTTTCATCTGGGTTGGTTCGGCGTGGTGAGTCGCCACCGCAACGATGTGCGCCAGATTACTGAAAACCTCTCGGGCACACTGGAGTTGCTCCGCGTGGCGCACGAGAGCGGCTGCCGGCGTTTTGTGGGCTTGGGCTCACAGGCGGAGTACGGTGCCTGCAACGGTGTGCTGACCGAAGACCTCCCGACCCGACCGACCACCCTCTATGGAGCGGTGAAGCTTTGCGCCGGCCTGGTCGGGCAACAACTCAGCGACACACTGGGAATTCGGTTCACCTGGTTGCGCCTGCTGGCCGCCTACGGGCCAGCCGACCAGCCCGAGTATCTGATCCCGACGGTCATCTTGTCCCTCCTCCGAGGGGCGAAACCCCGGCTGACTTCCGGCACCCAGCGGTGGGACTACCTCTACGTTGAGGATGCCGCCGAAGCCATCTGGCAGGCGGCGCAGGAACCCGGAGCCGTGGGCGTGTTCAATCTGGCCTCGGGCCAGCCCGCCACGGTGCGCTCTATCGTCGAGCGGCTCCGCGACATGATTGATCCCGGCCTGCCGCTTGGATGGGGCGAACTTCCCTACCCGGACCAGCCGATCGGGAACCTCGAAGGCGACATCTCCAAATTGCAGAACGCTACCGGATGGGCGCCCCGCGTCCCGCTCGCCGAGGGATTGCACCGCACCCTGGAGTGGTTCCGCGAGAATCAGGGGCGCTATCCGGACGCGGCCTTGGCGGCGAAGAGCGTGGGTGTGCCATGACGCAGAACGGGTGCCAGGAGCTTGCCGTGCGCATTCGCAGCCACGTTCTGCGGATGACCCATCGGGCACGGTCTTCGCATGTGGGCAGTTGCCTGTCGATCGCCGATCTGCTGGCGGTGCTCTACGGGCGTGTCCTGCGCCTCGATCCTCGCCGGCCCGACTGGAGCGAACGCGATCGCTTCCTTCTGAGCAAAGGCCATGCTGCCGCAGCGCTCTACGCGGTTTTGGCCGAGCGCGGTTTCTTCCCGGCGAGGTGGCTCGAGACCTACTGCCAGGACGATTCGCGGCTGGCCGGGCATATCACCCACCACGGTGTCCCCGGGGTAGAGGTTTCGACCGGCTCTCTGGGCCATGGCCTGCCCATCGGCTGCGGCATGGCCCTGGCCGGCAAACGAGAGGGGCGTCCCTGCCGGGTCTTTGTGCTCCTGAGCGACGGCGAGTGCGACGAAGGTTCCACATGGGAAGCGGGGCTGTTCGCACCACATCATCGCCTGGACAACCTCGTTGCGATTGTGGACTACAACAAGATTCAGAGCTTGGGCCGGGTCAAGGAAGTGCTCGACCTGGATCCGCTCGGTGACAAATGGCGTGCGTTTGGCTGGTCGGTGCGGGAGATTGACGGGCACGATTACGAGCAAATTGACGATGCCCTGTTGAGCGTGCCGTTCGAAGCAGGCCGGCCGAGCTGCATCATCGCTCACACGGTCAAAGGCAAAGGCGTCAGCTTTATGGAGAACCAGCTTGCCTGGCACTACAAGTCGCCCAGCGCCGAGGAGCTGGGCCAGGCACTGGCTGAGCTGGGGACAGCCGAATGAGAACGGCATTCATCCGAAGCCTGATCGAGTTGGCCCGGAGCGACCAACGCATCTTTCTTCTGGTTGGCGACCTGGGATATGGAGTAGTAGAGCCGTTCGCTCAGGAGTTTTCCGAGCGCTTCGTCAATGTTGGCGTGGCCGAACAAAACTTGACCGGCATTGCTGCCGGCCTGGCGCTTTCGGGAAAAATCGTCTTTACTTATTCCATCGCCAATTTCCCCACGCTACGCTGCCTGGAGCAAATCCGAAACGATGTGTGCTACCACAACGCCGACGTCAAGATCGTCGCGGTCGGCGGAGGCGTCGCCTACGGGGCGTTGGGAGTGACCCACCATGGCACGGAAGACATTGCCATCCTGCGTGCTCTTCCCAACATGAAGGTGCTTTGTCCTGCGGATCCGGTCGAGGCTGAGCTGGCTACCAGGGCCATTGCTGCCGCGCCCGGCCCAGCGTATCTCCGCCTGGGGAAGAGCGGCGAGCCGAGAATCTACCGGACGCTGCCTGTCTTTGAGATTGGCAAGGCCATCGAGATCCTGCCCGGAAAGGAAGTGGTTGTCCTCGCCACCGGATCCGTCGTCCGAAACGCCATCGAGGCCTGTCAAAACCTGGCGGAAAACGGCATCGAGGTGGGAACCTACAGCGTGCACACCATCAAACCTCTCGACCAAGAGTTGATCGCCAGGCTCGCCTCCCAGGCCAGAATGATTGTTACGGTCGAAGAACACAGCCGTCTCGGAGGCTTGGGAAGCGCCGTGGCTGAAATCTTCACGGAAGTGCCGAATCTACGTTGCCAGTTGAAGCGCATTGGTCTTCCCGATTCGTTCTTTCAAGCGGCGGGAAGTCAGGAATTCCTGCTATCGCGGTATTTGTCCGCCGCCGCGCTCGAGGAATCGATCATGGAATCATGTTCGCTTGGGAAAGGAACCAGTCTTGGAGCCAGTGCCATTGGATCGTAACGATCTCGAGCCGGCCCACCGGGG
>Ga0209108_10000105_pt1 | contig 39604 bp, 35 predicted proteins | sample Rifsed10ft1_FD_184003 | JGI IMG/M metagenome (GOLD analysis project Ga0209108, IMG submission 184003) | Soil microbial communities from Rifle, Colorado, USA - sediment 10ft 1 (version 2) | ecosystem: Environmental > Terrestrial > Deep subsurface > Rock core/Sediment | place: Rifle, Colorado...
ATCTCCTGCGAAAACTGTAAAACCCAGCTTTTCGTAAAAGAGCTTCGACGCCTCGATATCTTTTACAGCCAAGCTAACAGAGAAAGCTCCCAGTTCCATTATTTCCTCCTACGTTGTGTTCCTTACGCATAACGTCCGCGTTGAGCGACGCGAGGCATCGCTGACATTGAATGAAGCCACTTTATCCAGAGCGTCGACATGCCTGAGCCCTCACCAAAGCTACTGGCCGCGCGTCTGCTCCAACGCGTCGTTAGGCGCCTTTTGTTAGACGACAGCGCCGACCTCAGATTCGACATGTGATTCTCCGTCAGAGGAGAATAGCGCCCTTCAGCGGAGGCTACAGCATGAGCAAAGTCGTGCGCGTCCATGAACACGGCGGACCGGAAGTGCTGCGCATCGAAGAGCTCGACGTGGGCCGGCCCGGCCCGGGCGAGCTTCGAGTGCGCATCGAGGCGATCGGCCTCAACCGCTCGGAGGCCATCTTTCGCGCGGGGCTCTATCCCGTCAAACCGAAGCTGCCAACGCTCATCGGTTATGAAGCGGCGGGAATCATCGAAGCGCTCGGCGACGGAGTTGCGGATTTCGCGGTGGGTGATCGGGTGTGCGTGCTGCCGACGTTTCGCCTGGGCGAGTACGGTGTTTACGCGGAACAGGCCATCGTGCCAGCGCGCAGCATTCTCCAGGCGCCGCGCAGCCTGAGCCCCGTCGAGGCGGCGTCGATCTGGATGCAGTATCTCACCGCGCTTGCGATCATCGAGGTGGCGCATGCGACCGTTGGCGATTACGTAATCATTCGGGCGGCATCGAGCAGCGTCGGACTCGCCGCGATTCAACTGGCGAATTGGGCGGGCGCCGTGCCGATTGCGGCGACTCGTCGCAGCACGAAGGCACGGGCCCTGCTCGACCATGGCGCCAAGCACGTGATTGCGACGGAAGAGGGCGACCTCGTCGCGGAAGTGATGAAGATCACCGGTAACAAGGGCGCCCGCATCGTCTTCGATCCTGTGGGGGGTCCGTACGTCGACACGCTCGCGCAGGCCATGGCGGTGGACGGTGTGCTCTTCATTTATGGTGGATTGAGCGGGGAGCCGACGATGCATCCGCACTGGCCGGCGGCGCTCAAGAATCTGAGCATTCGCGGCTGGGTCGCCTCGACGATCTGGAGCCATCCGGACCGGTTCGCACGCGCGAAGGACTTGATTCTTCGAGGGCTCGCGGACGGGCACCTCAAACCGGTGATCGCGAGAACCTTTCCGCTCAAGGACATCGCCGAGGCGCATCGCTATCTCGAGTCGAATCAGCAGCTCGGCAAGGTCGTCGTTGTTGTGTGACGGCGGCGCCTTGCGCCATGCGGGAACCGGCGAGCGGCGTCGCGGCATCAGGCGGAAATCGCACAACGATTTCTTAGCCAGAGCCAAAATACCGACTCCACGCGTCGCCGAATCGGGGTGGCGGCGGGGTGCTGAGTCCGCTCGATACCCCCGCCCCCGCCAAGCAGGCCGCCGTCTCGACGGATGAAATCCCGGTTAAGGCCCCCTAAACTCCCTGGGCCGGGCCGCCGAGCTCATTCGTATCTGCCTGATTCTGGCCGGTTTCACGCCTCGTTTACATCTAAAAGTACCTATCTTCGGCGAAATCTGATTAAACTCGCGGCCTTCTGCGCCCATTTCCACAAGTACAAAGAGACGGGATGGCACGGCTGCTGCTCCTGAATGGACCCAACCTGAACCTGTTGGGCACGCGCGAACCCACGCTCTACGGCGCGGATACGCTCGCCTCCATAGAAAAGCGTCTGACGGACCTTGCGACCAAGGCGGGGCATTCCCTCGCCGCCTACCAGAGCAATGCTGAGCACGATCTCATCAATCGCGTCCAGCGCTGCCCGGCGGAGGGCATCGACTTCCTCATCTTCAACCCGGGCGCGTTTACGCACACGAGCGTGGCGCTCCGCGACGCCTTGCTGGCGGTGAAGGTGCCGTTCATCGAAGTGCACCTGAGCAACATGTACGCGCGCGAGCCGTTCCGGCAGCACTCCTACTTCTCTGACCTTGCGGTGGGGTCGGTGGTCGGGCTCGGAGCCCTGGGCTACGAATTCGCATTGGCCGCGGCGATCGAGCGCCTCGCCTCGCACGGCAAGACCTGAGCAACCTGGAGAGCACAGGATGGACATTCGCAAGGTGAAGAAACTCATCGAGCTGCTCGAGGAGTCGGGCATCGCGGAGATCGAGATCACCGAGGGCGAGGAGTCGGTGCGCATCAGTCGTTATGGCAACCAGACGGTGGCGCAGCTCGTTCACGCCGCGCCCTTCGCTGCGCCTGCGCAGACCGCACCGGCAGTTCACGCGCCAGCCGCACCGGCTGCGGCGTCGTCCGCGGTCGAGAAGCCCGCCGCTGCGCCGCCCGAAAACGTCGTGACGGCGCCGATGGTCGGCACCTACTATTCCGCTGCTGCGCCGGGTGCCAAGGCCTTCGTCGAGATCGGCACCGACGTCAAGATCGGCCAGACGCTCTGCGTCATCGAAGCGATGAAGATGATGAACCAGATCGAATCCGACAAGGAGGGTCGCATCACCGCCATTCTGGTCAAGAATGGCGAGCCGGTGGAGTTCGGCCAGCCGCTCTTCGTCATCGAATAAGCCCATCATGCTGGACAAGGTCGTCATCGCGAACCGCGGCGAGATTGCGCTGCGCATCCTGCGCGCCTGCCGCGAGCTGGGCATCAAGACAGTCGCGGTGCACTCGACCGCCGACTACAACCAGAAGCACGTATTGCTCGCCGACGAGACGGTTTGCATCGGTCCGCCGTCGTCGGCCTTAAGCTATCTCAACATGCCGGCGATCATCAGCGCGGCGGAAGTCACCGACGCGGTCGCCATCCATCCGGGCTACGGGTTCCTGTCGGAGAACGCGGATTTCGCCGAGCGCGTCGAGAAGAGCGGCTTCGTCTTCGTGGGTCCCCGCAGCGAAACGATCCGCATGATGGGGGACAAGGTCTCGGCCATCAAAATCATGCAGAAGAATGGCGTTCCCTGCGTGCCGGGTTCGGATGGGCCGCTCAGCAAGGAGACCGCCGAGAACCTGCGCATCGGCCGCGAGATCGGTTACCCGGTCATCATCAAGGCCTCGGGCGGTGGCGGCGGACGGGGCATGCGCGTGGTGCACAGCGAAGCGACACTGCTCAACGCAATTCACGTGACGCAGGCCGAGGCGCAGGCAGCGTTCGGCAATGACCAGGTCTACATGGAGAAATTCCTCGAGCGCCCGCGCCACATCGAATTCCAGATCCTGGGCGATAACTTCTCCAACGTCGTGAGCCTGGGCGAGCGCGACTGTTCGATGCAGCGCCGGCACCAGAAGGTCATCGAGGAGGCCCCCGCTCCGGGCATCACCGCAGAACAGCGGCGCACGATGGGTGAGCGCTGCACGGCCGCCTGTCGCGAAGTCGGGTATCGCGGCGCGGGAACGCTCGAGTTCCTCTACCAGGACGGGGAGTTCTACTTCATCGAGATGAACACCCGCGTGCAGGTCGAGCACCCGGTCACCGAGATGATCACGGGCGTCGACATCGTCAAGCTGCAGCTCCTGATCGCGGGCGGCGAGCCGCTGCCCTTCCAGCAGAGCGACATCGATATGCGCGGCCATGCGATCGAGTGCCGCATCAACGCGGAAGACCCGAAAGGCTTCATCCCCTCGCCGGGACCGATCCGGCTGTGGCATGCGCCGGGCGGCCCGGGGATTCGCGTCGACAGCCACATCTATTCCGGCTACAACGTGCCGCCGTTCTACGATTCGATGATCGGCAAGATCATCGCGCATGGGGAAACGCGCGATTCGGCGATTGCGCGCATGCGCAATGCGCTGGCGGAGACGGTGGTCGAGGGCATCAAGACCAACATTCCGTTGCACCAGGAAATCTTCAATCACACCGCGTTCCGGGCGGGAGGATTGGACATCCATTACCTGGAGCGAAGGTTGGGATTGAAATAGAGAAGGGGGAAGAGAGCGACCCCAGCACGCAACGTCGCACGCTGTTCAACATTCGCTGCGCCCCGATGCGAACATCGACATGTCTCTTCTCCCGTTCCCCTTCTTCCCCCTTCCTCGCGCTTCATTGCCTTTGCCCTTCCTCCAACTCACATTTGACGTCGACGCCAGCGCTGTTGAGTCGCTGGAATTCGCGTGCTTCGTTTCCGGCGCCTTATCCGTGACATTGAGCGACGCCGCCGATTCTCCGATTCTCGAACCCGCGCTGGGAGTCACGCCGCTCTGGCCGAGCGTGCGCGTGACCACGCTCTTCGCCGGTGATCGCAAGCCTGTCGATGTCGTTGCCGCGCTCACCATCGCCTTCGGTGCCCCGTTACCGCCGCATCGGTTCGAACAGGTCGCCAATCGAGTGTGGGAACGCGAGTGGTTGAAGGACTTCCATCCGATGCGGTTTGGCTCGCAGCTGTGGGTTTGTCCGCGCGGCCAGCCGCCGCCCGACAGCCGCGCGACGGTCGTGTGGCTTGATCCAGGCCTCGCATTCGGGACCGGCACGCATCCGACCACGGCGCTCTGCCTGGAGTGGCTCGATTCGGCTGCGCTTCACGGGCTCGACGTCATCGACTATGGCTGTGGCTCGGGGATCCTGGGCATTGCCGCGGCCAAACTCGGCGCCGGTTCCGTGACGGCCGTGGACCTCGACCCCCAGGCGTTGATTGCGACCCGTGACAATGCGGTCCGGAACAACGCCGGCGACCGGATCGTCACCCGGACGCCCGAAGAGGCGCTCGATCCGGCCGACGTGCTGCTCGCGAACATTCTGAGCGGGCCCCTGATCGCGCTCGCGCCTCGGTTCGCTTCGCTCGTCCGCCCCGGCGGCCGGATCGTGCTGGCCGGAATTCTCATCTCCCAGGCCGAGGCCGTGACAGTCGCTTATCGGCCGTGGTTTGATATCCGGCCATTCGCCACCCGCGATTCCTGGGTGTGCCTGCATGGGTACCGGATTTGCCTTATTGGCCGTTTGCAGAGTCGACATGACACACATGGCAATGTTTAGACGCCAAATGGCCAATAAGGCAAACCCGGTACCGTCTTAGCTTTTATGTTCACGCAGTGCCCAGAGTGCCAGACGACATTCCGCGTGACCGCCGCGATGCTCAAGGCGGCGCAGGGCCGCGTCCGCTGCGGCCGCTGCAATGCCGTGTTCGATGCGCTCGCTTTTCTGATGGAGTCGGAGAGCACCGACGCGAGCGGCGAGTCGGGGGACGACGAGCTGGTCCTCGAGAACGAGGACATTCCCGATTCCGCGATGGAGTTCGACCTCACGGACGACGATCTGGGCAAGATCTTCGTCGTCGAGTCAGCCCCCACGCTCAAGCGGCCGGTCGCGGGGGCCGAACCCGCACCACCGCGCCCTTCGGACGACGCGGCGGAACACGAAATCGACGACATCGAAGCGGAAGGCGGTGGCCCGGTCGAGGTGATCACGCTCGAGGGCGACCGCGTCGAGACGTCGAGCGGGGTATTCGTCGAACAAAGGTCCCCGCCCAAAGTCGCCAAAGTAGAATCGCTGCGGGAATCCGCAGCACGCATCGATGCCGAAGTGCGGCGCGAAATCGAGGTCGCATTTGCGTCGGATCCGACCACTGCGGCGGAGTTCGTCCTGCCTTCCGGCAAACGCATGACCCTCAACAAGGAAAGTGACGAGGTCAACGTTGACGAAGTTCTGCCGCCGGCCAGGAAGCCACGGCAGATCGCCAACCCCCGATGGGTCGTGGGCAGCGCGGTACTCGGCGTGCTGCTCCTGGCGCAGCTCGTGCACGTGAACCGGCAGTCGCTGGTGCGCAGTCCCCTGTTTGGGCCTGTCGTCGGCGGCCTGTATGCCGCTCTGGGATCGGAACTCTCCCCCGCATGGGACGTCAGCGCGTATGAACTGCGCCAGTGGGGCGCGGCGGCGGACCCGGATACGAGTGGCACCTTGCGGGTGCGTGCCAGCCTCTTCAACAGTGCCGATCATGCCCAACCCTATCCCCTGCTGAGATTGACCCTGCAGGATCGCTTCGGCAGCCGTGTCGGGTCGCGTGACCTGGAGCCGCAGGAATACCTGCACGGCGAACCGGACCGCAACCAGCTGTTGGGCGCGGGCCAGCGCATCGATGCGGAAATCGCCATCGTCGACCCGGGCAAGGACGCCGTCGGTTTCGAGCTCGACGTGTGCCTGCGGGGCGAGTCGGGCACCAAGTGCGCGAACGAACAGTCGCGTCAGTCCGGCTGAATTATCTTTATCTCTTGCCAGACGCCCGAAGCCTGAGGCCTGCGTATCGATGCATATCGGACCCCATCGCTTGTCCTCACTCTTGGCTCTTGCCCCCATGGCCGGTGTCACCGACCGACCGTTCCGCGTTCTGTGCCGGAAGTTGGGCGCGGGTCTCGCGGCGTCCGAAATGCTGACGTCCGACACGCGCTTATGGAACTCGCCCAAATCACGGCGCCGCATGGATCACGAGGGCGAGCCCGAACCGCGCGTGGTGCAGATCGCGGGGGGCGATGCCGAGATGATGTCCGAGGCCGCGCGGCTCAATGTCGAACGCGGCGCACAGATCATCGACATCAACATGGGATGCCCCGCAAAAAAAGTATGCAACAAGCAGGCCGGCTCGGCGCTGTTGCGCGACGAGGCCCTCATTGGACGCATTCTCGAGGCAGTGGTCGGCGCAGTGAGCGTGCCGGTGACGCTCAAGATCCGCACCGGCACCAGTCCGGAGCATCGCAACGGCGTCGCGGTTGCGAGAATCGCTGAATCGAGTGGCGTTCAAGCGCTTGCAGTGCACGGTCGCACGCGCAAGTGCATGTTCCAGGGCGCCGCCGAGTATGAAACGATCCGCGCCATCAAGTCGGCGGTGAAAATTCCCGTTTTCGCGAATGGAGATATTGACAATCCCTCGCGAGCCCGCGCAGTGCTTGATGCAACCGGCGCGGACGGCGTGATGATCGGTCGCGGCGCGCAGGGTAGGCCATGGATTTTTCGCGAAGTCAACTTTCACCTGACGACTGGAAATATTCACGAGCCGGTTGCGCTCGCGGAAGTCCGTGATATCCTGCTCGCCCACTTGGAGGCCCTGTACTCGTTTTACGGTGAAGAGACGGGCGTTCGAGTGGCACGCAAACATCTGAGCTGGTATTGCCAGCATCATCCCGCAACAGGAGAGTTACGGACGCAACTGGTAACGGCGGCGACGACGGTTTCCCAGTTCGCGATTGCCCGGGAGTATTTCGATCGCGCAGCGTCTGACGTGCAGCGGGCGGCCTGACTACAAAGAGAACAATTCTTGACGGCAGCGGGGAACCTTAGATGGTGGTCAAGAAGAAATCCAAACTGCGGCGCGTACCTGTCTCGCGCACAGTGAGCAGGGACATACCCCTGCGCAATCACGCCGAAGAAGCTCTCAGCACCTACTTCCACAACCTGAACGGCCACCGGCCCGCGCAGCTCTACGACCTCGTCATGCGCGAAGTCGAGGAGCCGTTGTTCAGGGCCGTGCTGGACTACGTCGAGGGCAACCAGAGCCGTGCCGCGGTCATCCTCGGCATCAATCGCGGCACCTTGCGCAAGAAACTCAGGGAGTTCGGGTTAGCGGGATGACGTTGCGCCGCGCTCTGTTGAGCGTGTCCGACAAGTCCGGCGTCATCGAGCTCGCCCGCACGCTTGTCGGCCGCGGTGTCGAGATTCTGTCAACGGGCGGCACCGCCCGGCTGCTCTCTCAAAATGGCATCGCGGTCAAGGAAGTCTCCGCGCACACCGGCTTCCCCGAAATCATGGACGGTCGGGTCAAAACGCTGCATCCGAAGATTCACGGCGGCCTGCTCGGCCGGCGCGGCCTCGACGAGGCGGTGATGCGATCGCATGGCATCGAGCCCATCGATCTCCTGATCGTCAATCTCTATCCCTTCGCCCGCACCATCGCTCGACCGGATTGCACTTACGACGAGGCGATCCAGAACATCGACGTCGGTGGGCCCGCGATGTTGCGCGCCGCGGCGAAAAATCATGCCGACGTCACCGTCATCGTCGACCCTTCCGACTACCCCGCGCTGCTCGACGAGCTCCGGGCGCACAACGGCGCAACCTCGGCGGTGTTTCGCGGCCAGCTCGCGGCCAAGGCTTTCGCGCATGCAGCCAGTTACGACACGATGGTCGCGGGCTTCCTCATGCAGAAATGGCCGCAGGCGGATCAATCCTGGCCGGAGGCCCTGACCGCGGTCTTCAATAAGAAGCTCGACCTTCGTTACGGGGAAAACCCTCATCAACGCGCGGCGTTCTATTCCGACCCGGGCGCGCGGGGCTCGAACATCACCAGTGGCGAGCAGCTGCAGGGCAAGGAGCTCTCTTTTAACAATATTGCGGATGCCGACACTGCACTCGAGTGCGTGCGCCAGTTCGATGCGCCCGCATGCGTGATCGTCAAGCACGCCAATCCCTGCGGCGTTGCGGTAAGCACGGATATCGGCAGCGCCTATGCGCGCGCTTACCGGACGGATCCAACCTCGGCGTTCGGCGGCGTCATCGCTTTCAATCGTTCGCTCGATCGCTCAACCGCCGAGGCGATCGTTCGTCAACAATTTGTCGAAGTCATCGTGGCGCCCGTGGTCGAGCCGGCGGCGCGAGAGGCGCTGGCCCATCGCGAGAACGTCCGGGTCATCAGCGTAGGCGTGCTGTCCGGCAACCCTGGCGAGTCCTGGGAGTTCCGAAGCGTCGTCGGCGGGCTCCTGGTGCAGACGCGCGATTGTGGCACCGTCTCCGCAGGCGAGCTCAAGGTCGCCACACGCCGCCCGCCCACGCCGGCGGAACTCGACGATCTGCTCTTTGCGTGGCGCGTCGCCAAGTTCGTCAAATCGAATGCGATCGTCTTCGCCCGCGAGCGTATGACGATCGGCGTGGGTGCGGGCCAGATGAGCCGCGTGGTCTCTAGCCGCATTGCGGCGCTCAAGGCCACCGAGGAGAAACTCGAGGTCAAGGGCTCGGTGATGGCTTCGGATGCCTTCTTCCCGTTCCGCGACGGGATTGACGTCGCGGCCGGCCAGGGAATCGCCGCGGTGATCCAGCCCGGCGGCTCGAAACGCGACGCCGAGGTGATCAGCGCCGCTGACGAGCACGGCATGGCGATGGTGTTCACCGGCATGCGCCACTTCAGGCATTGAGAAGAAGGTTGACGGATGTCAGTTGACAGTTGGCGGACAGAGTTAAGAAGCTTCTTGCTGTCAACCGTCAACTGTTCACTGTCATCTTCATGAAAATTCTCATCATCGGCTCCGGCGGCCGCGAACACGCGCTCGCGTGGAAGGTCGCTCAATCGCCGCGCGTGACCGAAGTGCTGGTCGCGCCGGGAAACGCCGGTACGGCGCGGGAAGCAAGAGCGAGAAACGCCGAGGTCTCCGCCGATGACCTCGCGGGCCTCGAACGACTGGCGCGATCGGAACGCATTGATCTCACGATCGTCGGCCCCGAGGCGCCTTTAGTCGCCGGCGTCGTCGATCGGTTCACGGCGGCCGGACTGCCATGCTTCGGGCCTTCGCAGGCGGCGGCGCGGCTCGAGGGATCCAAGGCATTCACGAAGGATTTCCTGCGCCGGCACCGTATCCCGACCGCGGCGTCGCGCACGTTCACGCGCGAAACCTTCGATGCAGCCTATGTCGAGTCGCATCCGGCGCCGATCGTCGTCAAGGCCAGCGGCCTGGCTGCGGGCAAGGGCGTGATCATCGTCGCAACGGCCGCCGAGGCGATCCGCACCGCGCGCGCGATGTTCGATGGTCAGTTTGGCGAGGCCGGCCGCGAGGTCGTCATCGAGCAATTCCTCGACGGCGAAGAGGTGAGCTTTATCGTGATGGCCGATGGTCGTCACATCCTGCCGCTTGCGACGTCGCAGGATCACAAGCGCCGCGACGATGGCGATCAGGGGCCGAATACCGGTGGCATGGGCGCATACTCGCCAGCCCCGCTCGTGACCCCGATCTTGCATGCACGGATCATGCGCGAGGTCATCGAGCCGTCGGTCCTCGGGCTCGCCGTCGACGGCACGCCCTACACCGGCTTCCTCTACGCGGGACTCATGATCGCGCCCGACGGCACGCCGAACGTGCTCGAGTTCAATTGCCGCTTCGGCGACCCGGAGACCCAGCCGATCCTGATGCGTCTCGATTCGGATCTGGTGGAGATGTGCACAGCCGCTCTCGATGGCCGACTGAATGCGGTCGACGCCAAATGGAATCCACGCGCGGCGCTCGGCGTGGTGATGGCAGCTGGCGGTTATCCCGACAACTATCGCAAAGGTGACGTGATCGAGGGACTTGACCGGGCCGCGAAGCTGCCGGGCAAGGTGTTTCATGCCGGGACGGCGCTCAGAGACGGCAAGGTCATCACCAATGGCGGCCGCGTTCTCTGCGCGGTAGGCCTTGGCGATTCAGTGCGAGCCGCGCGCGACGAGGCCTATCGCCTTGTCGAAGTCATCCGCTGGCCCGGCGTGCAATACCGCCGCGACATCGGCCATCGGGCTATCGACGTTTCTTCCTGATGACGAGCTTGAGGCCGGACCAAACCTCGTCGACCGCGCATACCTTGACATCGACCAGCCCGAGCGGCAGTGCGATCTCGCGAATCATGTCCTTGGTGATGTCGGACGGAGTCCTCGAGGCCTTTTTCGGCCACGAGATCCAGATCGCACCGTCGGGCTTCAGCTTCGCCAGCGTCGAACGGACTATCGCGGCCAGATCGACACGGCGTGTGGCGAAGAGATGCGCAATGTCGGTGTCGCCGGTCATTCGCGACACGAACTTCACATCGTCGGGGAGCGGAGTAACCAACCTGGCGTAATCCGGCGGCGCGCCGGCTACCTGGTTTGATCCCGAGCTTCCTTGCAAGCGGAGTACCCGAATAGCCAACCATCGGTGCCGGACACGGCTTATTGGTCATTCGCGCAGTCAAGCGAACTGGGGCAAATGACCAATAAGCCGTGTCCGGCACCCTGCTCTAGCGTTTCATCGCCTCGAAGAATTCGCCGTTGGTCTTCGTGTCCTTCATCTTGTCGAGCAGGAACTCGATCGCCGCCAGCTCGTCCATCGGGTGCAGGAGTTTGCGCAGGATCCACATCTTGGCGAGCTCATCCTGCGCCGTGATCAGCTCTTCCTTGCGGGTGCCGGAACGGTTGATGTTGAACGCCGGGAACACGCGCTTCTCGGAAATGCGCCGGTCGAGGTGGATCTCCGAATTGCCCGTACCCTTGAACTCCTCGTAGATCACGTCGTCCATCTTGGAGCCCGTGTCGATGAGCGCGGTGGCGAGAATCGTCAGACTGCCGCCCTCCTCGATGTTGCGCGCGGCGCCGAAAAAGCGCTTCGGCCGCTGCAACGCATTCGCATCGACACCACCCGTCAGCACCTTGCCCGATGAAGGCACCACGGTGTTGTAGGCGCGTGCCAGGCGTGTGATCGAATCGAGCAGGATCACCACGTCCTTCTTGTGCTCGACCAGGCGCTTGGCCTTCTCGATCACCATTTCGGCGACCTGCACGTGACGGCTGGCCGGCTCGTCGAACGTGCTCGACACCACTTCGCCCTTCACCGTGCGCTGCATCTCGGTGACTTCCTCGGGCCGCTCGTCGATGAGCAACACGATGAGGTAGCACTCGGGATGATTCGCGGTGATCGCGGTCGCGATGTTCTGCAGCAGCATCGTCTTGCCCGCCTTGGGGGGTGAAACGATGAGACCGCGTTGACCCTTGCCGATCGGTGCCATCAGGTCGATGGTGCGCGCCGTGAGGTCTTCCGTGCTGCCGTTGCCGCGCTCGAGCTTGAGCCGGTCCTTGGGGAAGAGCGGCGTCAGGTTCTCAAACAGGACCTTGTGGCGCGAGCTCTCGGGCGAATCGAAGTTGATCTCGCCGACCTTGAGCAGCGCGAAATAGCGCTCGCCATCCTTGGGCGGTCGTATGAGGCCTGAGATCGAGTCGCCGGTGCGCAGGTTGAAGCGGCGGATCTGGCTGGGGGATACGTAGATGTCGTCCGGTCCCGCCAGATACGAGCTGTCGGCCGAGCGCAGGAAGCCAAAACCATCCTGCAGGATCTCGAGCACGCCATCGCCGTAGATGTCCTCGCCCTGGCGCGCATGCGCCTTCAGGATCGCGAAAATGATGTCCTGCTTGCGCGAGCGGGCGATGTTCTCTAGCCCCATCTGGGTCGCGAGATCAACCAGCTCCGAGACCGGCTTGGTCTTGAGCTCGGTCAGGTTCATCGAGCGGCGCGTGGCGTCGAGCTCGCTCGGCGTGATGATGTCGAGCCCTTCGGCGTCGTTGTAGTCGGGCTCCGGCAGGAAATCGTCCTGCCGCCCGCCGCGTTGCGGATCGCCGCGGCGACCCTGTCCCTTCGGCCGGCTTCGGGCCGAATTGCCGAGATAGCCCCTCACAGGTTGCTATCCAGGAAGGCGGCGAGCTGCGATTTCGAAACCGCGCCGACTTTCTGGGCCTCCACCGTGCCGTTCTTGAACAGGATCAAGGTTGGAATCCCGCGGATGCCGAACTTGGGCGGCGTGTGCGGGTTCTCATCGATGTTGATCTTCGCGATCGTGAGCCGGTCCTTGTATTCCTCGGCAATCTCGTCGAGCAGCGGTGCGATCATCTTGCAGGGACCACACCACTCGGCCCAGAAGTCGAGCAGCACCGGCTTGTCGGATTGAAGGATGTCCTGATCGAATGTGGCGTCACTGGTGTGAACAATATTCTTGCTCACTCTGAACTACCTCCTTGGAGGAGACGAGGGGTGGAGATTCGGCAAATCGACTTGAGAAAAGTGGTAAGGAGAGTGCCCTTGCGGCGCGCGGCGCCAGGCAGGCGCCGGTAATGTGAGATTTTGGTTACAATAACCCTGCGTTGGGGATCAAAAATGGAGCCGGGTGTACAGGGAAGTGCGGACGGGGCCGCTACGGATGGCCCGTATTGGACCCAACTTTTGGGTAATTTGCAAGCCCGCAGCTCTCATCCCGCCAGCGATGCCTGAAACACATCTATCGGATCTTCGCTTCGAATCACTCGCACTTCCCGAACCCGTTGCCCGTGGCATTGCCGACGCCGGCTTTGAGCGTTGCACGCCGATCCAGGCACAGACCTTGCCGATGGCGCTCGCGGGCCGCGACGTCGCCGGCCAGGCGCAAACGGGGACTGGTAAGACCGCGGCATTCCTGGTGGCGATCTTCACCACCTTGCTCAAGCGTCTGGCTTCGCCGACACGCCCGGGGAACGCGCCGCGCGCGCTCGTGGTCGCGCCGACTCGCGAACTGGCGGTGCAGATTCACAGGGATGCCGAGGCGCTGGGTGCATTCACTGGTCTGACGCTCGGACTCGCCTTCGGTGGCACCGACTACGAGAAGCAGCGCCGCACCCTGGCAGAAGGCGTGGACGTATTGATCGGCACTCCCGGGCGCATCATCGATTTCTTCAAGCAGCGCGTATTCGATCTGCGCCACGTGCAGGTCGTGGTTCTGGACGAGGCGGACCGCATGTTCGATCTCGGCTTCATTTCCGACATCCGCTACATCCTGCGCCGCCTGCCACGGCCCGAGCAGCGCCTCTCGATGCTCTTCTCCGCCACCCTCTCCCACCGCGTGCTCGAGCTCGCCTACGAGCACATGAACAACCCGGAGCTGGTGCGCATCGAACCGGACCGGGTGCTGGTGGATCGGGTCAGACAGGTGCTGTACTTCCCGGCCACCAACGAGAAGGTGCCGTTGCTTGTCGGGTTGCTCCGCCGCATGGATCCACATCGCACCATGGTGTTCGTCAACACGCGCCGTGCCGCCGACGACCTGGAACGTGTGCTCAAAGCCAATGGCTTCCACGCCGAGGCATTGTCAGGCGATGTACCGCAGCGCAAGCGCTTGCGCATGATGCGCGACTTCCATGCCGGCAATCTCGCCATCCTGATCGCGACCGACGTGGCTTCGCGCGGCCTGCACGTCCCCGACGTGAGCCACATCTTCAATTTCGATCTGCCGCAGGACGCCGAGGATTACGTGCATCGGATCGGCCGCACGGCACGGGCGGGTGCCGAGGGCGATGCCATCAGCTTCGGATGCGAGGAATACGTGGTGTCGCTGCCGGAGATCGAGGCCTTCATCGGCCACAAGATCCCGGTGGAAACGATCACGCCGGAGCTTCTGGTGAAGACCTTGCCGCCCGGAAAGCGAACCGCCGAAGAAGAAAGCGAGCGGCAATTTCATTCGCATCGCCATCACCGCAGCAAGCGCCAACGCCGCAGCAGCGGCCGCTAAGTCGGTACCGGGTTTGCCTTATTGGCCATTTGCCGCCTGAACTGCATCGCTCAAATGGCCAATAAGGCAAACCCGGTACCGCCCTAGTCCAGCTCGTGTAGGTGGTTCACCGCCGGGAACTCGCTGATTTCCCGGCGCGGCCGGGTCGAATCGGGATGTGCGATGGCATAAATCCAGGCGATGCCGAAGGCGCGCGCCGCGCGCAGCACCGGCAGGCTGTCATCGACGAACAGCGCACGGGTGCGATCGAAAGGCTCACGCTCGATGAGACGCTCCCAGAACGCGATGTTCTCCTTGGGCGCGCCAAAGACGTGCGAGGAATACATCGCGTCGAAATGGCCGCGGAAGTCGAGCTGCTCATCCTTGACGGCGAGCGTCTCGGCGTGAGCATTGGTCACCAGGATCAGTCGCTTGGACAGCGCGCGGAGGCGGCGCACGAAGCTCTCCGCCTCGGGAAGCCACGCGATGTGCTCGCTCGCCTCGCGCTTGAGCGCCGGCAGATCGAGATCGAGCTCGCGGCTCCAGTGCTCGATCGAGTACCACTCGAGCGTGCCCTGCTTTGCTGCAAAGAGCGGTACCAGCCGCGCCTTGGCGGCGTCGACCGTCAGGGCGTTCACTGCCGCAAACTTCGCCGGCACCAGCTCGAGCCAGAAGTGATTGTCGAACTTGAGGTCGAGAATCGTGCCGTCCATGTCAAGCAGCACGGTGTCGATTGCGGACCAGTCGGGCAGCGGCGACGGCGGCATGATCGGTATGATAGCGGCCTGATGTTGAAGCTCCACGATCTGCTGCCCTCCGTCGTCGAAGTGGCGCGCTCCGCGGGCCTCGAGATCATGGACGTGTACGCGCGCGATTTCGGGGTCGAAGAGAAGGCGGACCGCTCGCCACTCACGGCAGCCGATCTGCGCTCGCAGGCGCGCATCATCGAGGGTCTGAACGCGCTGGCTCCCGCAACCCCCATCCTGTCCGAGGAATCGGCGATCGTCCCCTTCGCGGAACGGGCACGGTGGCGCGAGTACTGGCTCGTCGACCCCCTCGACGGGACGCGCGAGTTCGTTTCCCGCAACCCCGAATTCACGGTCAACATCGCCCTGGTGCGCGACCACCGCGCGGTTCTCGGCGTCGTTCACGTGCCGGCGCAACGCCTCGATTACTACGGCTGCGAGGGTGTCGGCGCGTTTCGCCGCTCCTCCGGCGGCTCGGCCGCTCCCGTTCGTGTACTCCCCCAAGCGGCCTCACCGATTCGCGTCGTTGGCAGCAAGTCGCACCGCGGCGATTCGCTCGATGCGCTGCTAAAACGGATTGGACCGCACGAGCTGAAGGCGATTGGCAGCTCGCTCAAGTTTTGCCTCGTGGCCGACGGTGCCGCCGATTTCTACCCGCGCCTCGGGCCGACCTCGGAGTGGGACACCGCGGCCGGGCAGGCGGTGCTCGAATGCGCGGGCGGGTTTGTCATCGATCTCGAGGGCCAGCCGTTGCGTTACAACACGCGCTCTGCCCTCCTCAATCCTCACTTCATCGCCTACGCCGATGCCAGCCGTGACTGGCTGCGCCTCGTCGCCGGCAACGCGGCTTGATCCGCTCTCGCCGTGTGGTTGTCCTTGTTCCTGGCGATCGCGGCGCTGCTCGCGGCCTGGGTCTGGCACGCGACCCTGCGAGCTCGTGAATACGCCAACCGGATCGCCGCCGAGACCTGTCGCAAGCTCAATGTCCAGTTTCTCGACGGCACGGTGGCGTTCACGCGCATGCGACCGGCCCGCGACGTGACCGGCCGCCTGGCGCTCAGGCGCAGTTACGTGTTCGACTACACCGAGGACGGCCTGACGCGCCGGCAGGGGTTCGTGATCCTGCGCGGTGGCGATCTGGAGGCTGTGGGTCTCGCGCCGGACACGCGCCAGGTGCACTGAATCATTGCAATGAACATCGACCTGCACCTGCACTCGACCTCATCCGATGGCGTTCTGGCGCCGGCAGCCGTTGTGGACCTGGCGGCCGACGCGGGTGTCGAGCTGCTCGCGCTAACGGATCACGACACGGTGGCCGGGGTCGTCGAGGCACGCGAACAATGCCTGCAACGCGGAATGAGGTTCGTGGCCGGCGTCGAGATCTCCGCGGCGTGGAATGCGCAGGCGATTCACGTCCTCGGTCTCAATGTCGATCCGCTGTCCGAGCCGCTCCTCGACGGTCTCGCGGCCTTGCGTGCCATGCGCCGCGAACGCCTGCGCGAGATCGGGCGGCGGATCGAGTCGAAGGCGATTCCGGCGCTCAAGCTGGTCGCCGAGATCGAGTTCAGGCATGAAGTCGTCACTCGGACCCACCTGGCGCGCTCACTGGTCGCGAATCGGATCACGAAGACCGCGGCCGAAGCCTTCAAGCGCTTTCTCGGTCGTGGACGGCCGGGTCATGTCCGCGCCGAGTTTCCTGATATTGCGTCGGCCATCGAGTGGATCCGCGCGGCGCACGGCGTACCGGTCCTCGCTCATCCGTTACGGTATGCGTTATCGGCCGGGGGACGCCACCGCTTGCTCGAGGAGTTTCGCGAGCGAGGCGGCGAAGGGATCGAAGTCGTGTGCGGCAGGGCCGATTCGCACATCGAGCCGCTGACTGTGCTCGCGCAGCGCTTCGGATTCGCCGGCTCGGTCGGCTCCGATTTTCACGATCCGCAATTCCCATGGAATCCGCCCGGCCGCTTGGCTAAGCTACCCACCGGGGTCGAGCCGGTCTGGCACAGGTTCTGAGGTGCCGATGGCACCTTTCCAATGACGGACAACGTCGATACCGAACTTTTCAAGAACATCGAGCGCCTGCGGCAACTGCGGATCGAGCACCGCGACCTCGACGACGTCATCACGCGGCTCTCGCTGGACTACGACGTCGATGAGCTGCAGCTCAAGCGGCTGAAAAAGCGCAAGCTGATGCTCAAGGACCAGATCGCCAAGCTCGAAAGCCAGCTCATCCCGGATCTCAACGCCTGATGGAAAGCCTGCTCAAGTCGCTCGACGGTTTGCTGGATCGCGTGCTCACGCGTCAGACGTTGACCGAGATCGCGGCCGTGCTCGCGACCTTCGGGCTGGCGTGGTTCCTGGGCCGCTTTTTGCGCAACCGCTTGATTCGCAGTGACGCCCCGGCGCCCGCCAACCTTCGCGAGACCCTCTCCCAGAGCGCGATCAAGGTCAGCCCCTTTGTCATCGCCATGCTGCTCCTGTTCGTCTTGCGCAGCGTCCTCGAGGCGGTGGACCTGGGCACGGTGTTCCTGGACCTGACGCTTGAGCTCCTGGGCGCGCTGGTGCTGATCCGCATCGCGGTATTCCTGCTGCGGCTCTCGCTGGGTCCGAAAACCTGGCTCAAGGGCTGGGAAACGCAGCTCACGCTCATCGCCTGGACCGTGGTGGCGCTGAACATCCTCGGCTGGCTCGACCCGATCGTGAACAAGCTCGAGGACATCGGTTTCACCATCGGCAAGGACAGGACCGTCACGATCTGGTCGATTCTCAAGTCGCTTTTCATCATCACCTTGTTCGTGCTCGCGGCGACCTGGCTGGCGCGCTGGATCGAGCGGCGTGTGATGAGCTTGCCGGCAATCGCCCCCAGCACGCGCATCGGCATCTCGAAGTTCGCACATGCCCTGCTGATCACTTTCAGCATCCTGATCGCGCTTTCGGCGTCGGGGCTCGATCTCACGACGCTGACGGTGTTCACTGGCGCGCTGGGCATCGGCCTGGGCTTCGGCCTGCAGGCGATTGCAAGCAATTTCGTGAGCGGCTTCGTGCTGCTGATGGACCGCTCGATCAAGCCGGGCGACGTGATCAGCTTCACCGGCATTGGCGGCACGACCACCGAGGGCTTTGGCTGGGTGCACGAATTGCGCGGCCGCTATGTGGTGGTCCGCGATCGCGACGGTGTCGACACGTTGGTGCCCAACCAGAACCTGATCACGAATTCCGTGATCAACTGGAGCTACACCAGTCCGACGGTGCGGTTGAAGCTCCCGGTTCGCATCAGCTATCAGGACGACCCGGAGCTGGCGCTGAAGGTGTTACTCAAGGCGGCGGAGAATCAGCGCCGCATCCTGCGCGAACCGCCGCCGGTTTCGCGGCTCATGGGGTTCACCGATTACGGCATGGACCTCGAGTTGCGCTTCTGGATCGCGGACCCGCAGGAGGGCGTGAACAACGTGCGCTCCGAGGTCAACCGCGCGATCTTCCGTCTCTTCAAGGAAAACGGCATCACCATCCCGGTCGCGCAGCGCGGCATCCGCATCTACTCGGCGGCGGAGGATGCAGAATCGTGGGTGTACCAGACCAAGGCGCAAGTAAAAGAGTGAGCCTGCGGGTCACGCCCGGCGTCGAAATACCGGATTCCGATCTCGAATTCCGCTTCGTCCGGGCCTCTGGCCCCGGCGGCCAGAACGTCAACAAGGTCGCCTCCGCCGTCCAGCTGCGCTTCGATCTCGCGGGATCGCGCGCCCTCGAGGAGCGCGTCAAGACGCGGCTGCGTACGCTCGCCGGCCAGCGCCTGAACGAGGACGGCAGCGTGCTGATCATCGCTCGCCGCCATCGTACGCAGGATCAGAACCGCCGCGACGCGCTCGAACGGCTCGCCGATCTCATAGAGCGCGCATTGATCGAGCCCAAGGCCCGCCACGCCACGCGCCCGACCCGCGCCGCCAAGGAACGGCGGCTGCAGAGCAAGCACAAGCACCAGCGCGTCAAGCGCCTGCGCGCTCGATTCCCGATCGAGGATTAATTTGAGTGCAGGGCCAGTTGCGTGGGCCTGGCAACCGATCGCCGCGATTATCCCTCAGTGGCCGGCGGGTTCATCGCGCTTCGTGCGATGGACGGTGCCGTCCGGATGTTCCGGTGGACTGTAGAGCGTGTAGAGCCGCAGCGGTGCGGAGGCGGACGTGTTCACGACGTTGTGCTCGACGCCGGCGGGAATCACGACCGCAACGCCATCACCGAGCGGGTGCTTCTGGCCGTTGAGCACGACGCAACCGCTCCCGGACTCGACTCGGATGAATTGATCGTGCTCGGCGTGCGTCTCGAGGCCGATCTCCTCGCCCGGCGGCAGCGTCATCAGCACGAGCTGGGTATTGCGCCCGGTGAATAGCACGCGGCGATAGTCGTCGTTTTCCAGCGTGTCGCGCTCGATATTCGTGACGTAGCCAGCCATGTTGAATCACCTTGTTCAGGTCATTGAGAGAATTATCCGCCATTGACCTTGCCGGCGGGAAGCCGGGCGTGCTCGCCGTGGCCCCATGAATACGGCTGGACGCGCTGGCCGCCGCTCGCGTCGGATCGCATGCGACAACTCGCGGTGTATCGTGCTTGGCTCGGAGGGCATCTCCTCCCGACTTGTCCACATCTACCTACACGCAACGACTCGCATCGTGGAATCCAGCGCTGAAGCGCGCGGGAGACGGCGTCGAAAAGTGAATGCAATCAAGAAGGACGGGTAAACGTGGACAGGTCGGGAGGAGATGCCCTCGCGGAAGCGCCCCGCCGTCGTCTTCCTGCCCGGCTTTTCCACAGTTCTCCGTCCTTCTTGATTCACGCCGACGAATCGGCGACTGATCCCGCGATCGCAGACTGTCGGTACGAGCTAACGGTCGCACGTGTGGGGAAGTGTGGAGAAGCCGGGCAGGAAGACGACGGCGGGCTTAGATGCACTGCTCGCAGATTCAACCCGTCATGGTTTTGACATCGCCGACGTTGCGCCGGTGGCGTCGAGCGATTCACCCAGCAGCCGTCGTACGACGACGTAGAACACGGGCGCCAGCAGGACGCCGAGCAGAGCCGCACTCAACATGCCGCCCGCAACGCCCGTGCCGATCGCGCGCCGCGCGTTCGCACCCGGTCCGGTCGAGACCACGAGCGGCATCACGCCCAGGATAAAGGCGAACGAGGTCATCAGGATCGGGCGCAGGCGCAAGCGTGCCGCTTCGAGCACGCTCTCGCGCAGGCTCTTGCCGGTCGCATGCTCATTGACGGCGAACTCGACGATCAGGATCGCGTTCTTGGCGGCCAGTCCGATGATCGTGATCAGTCCAATCTTGAAGAAGACGTCGTTGGGCAGTCCCCGCAACGTCACCGCGAGGATCGCGCCGAGGATGCCAAGCGGCACGATCAGCATCACGGCGAGCGGCGTCGCCCAGCTTTCGTAGAGCGCTGCAAGGCACAGGTAGACCACCAGGATCGACAGCAAGAACAGCATCGGCGCCTGCGCGCCGGAAAGGATCTCCTGCAACGACTGGCCCGCCCAGTCGTAGCCAAAGCCTTCGGGAAGTTCCTGTTGAACGATGCGTTCCATCTCCCGCATCGCCTCGCCGGAGCTGGCGCCAGGGCCGGGTTGACCGGTGATCTCGACCGCCGGGAAACCGTTGTAGCGCGCGGTGCTCGGCGGGCCGACACCCCATTCGGCGCGCACCACGCTCGCGAGCGGAATCATGCTGAAGTCCGCCGCCGACCCGGAGGTGTCAGCCGTCGAATCGGACGCCGAGGCGCGCGTGGACGGAACATAGATGCGATCGAGCGCGTCCGCATCCATGCGGTACGGAGCGTCCGCCTGAACCATCACCCGCAGCACGCGGCCCTGGTAGAAGAAATCGTTGACATAGACGGGGGCAAGCATCATGCGGATCGCAGCGTACACGTCGCTCACCGACAGCCCCATCGCCTGCGCCTGCACGCGATCGACCTTCATGTTGAGGCGCGGCGCGTCCGCCAGCGTGCTCGCGCTGACATTGGTCACCAGCGGGTTTTGCGCCGCCTTCGCCAGCAGGACGCCCTGCGCCGCCATGAGCGCATCGTGGCCCTTGCCGGCGTGATCCTCGAGAAAGAAATCGAAGCCGCCGAAGCTGCCCAGGCCGCGGATCGTAGGCAGGTTGACGACGAACACGGTCGCGTCCTTGATCGATCCCCACAGCGCCCCGTTCGCCCAGTGATTGAACTCGCTCGCGCTCGCCTTGCGCTCGTCCCAGGGTTTTAGGTGGATGAACATGATGCCGGCGTTCTCGCCCTGACCGATGAAGCTGAATCCTCCGACCTGGAAGACGTCGAGCACCGCCTCGTGTGACCCGATCACGGCGCTCATCTGCGACATGACGTCCATGGTGCGATTGAGCGCGGACCCCGGCGGCAGCTGCACGATGCCGATCGAGTAGCCCTGATCCTCCTCGGGAACGAAACTGCCCGGCAGGCGCGCGAACAGGAAGCCGCCGACCACAACCAGCACCGCGAACGCCGCCATCCAGCGCGGCGCGTGCCGCAGCGACTCGGCCACTACCCTTATGTACGCGCGCTGTGAGCGGTCATAGGCGCGGTTGAACCAGCGGAACACGAAGTTGGGCGCAAGGTGCGCGGGTTTCAGCATGTGCGCGCACAGCGCCGGCGTGAAGCTCAGCGCCAGGAACGCCGAGAACAGCATCGAGCCCGCGATCGTGAGCGCGAACTGCCGGTAGATCGCGCCGGTCGCGCCGCTCTGCAGCGCGCTCGGAACGAATACGGCGGCGAGCACCACCGTGATGGTCACGATCGCGCCGGTGATCTGGCCCATCGCCTTGCGCGTCGCTTCGCGCGGTGACAGGCCCTCCTCGCGCATGATGCGCTCCACCGCCTCGATGACGACGATCGCGTCGTCCACGACGATGCCGATCGCCAGCACCATGCCGAACAGGCTCAGCTGGTTGATCGAAAAGCCCGCCACGTACATGCCGACGAAGGCGCCCATCAGCGCCGCAGGGACAACGAGCGTCGGTATGAGCGTCGCCCGGATGCTCTGCAGGAACACCAGCATCACGATGAAAACCAGGACCACTGCGGCGATAAGCGTGTACAGCACTTCGCGGATGGAAATGATGATGAAGGTCGTGCTGTCGAATACCACTGACCACGCGACGCCTGCGGGAAACGTCTGCGCCAGTTCCGCCATCTTCTCCTTGACGCGCCTTGCGACATCGAGTCCGTTGGCGCCGGGCAGCAGCTGCACGCCGAAGCCGGCCACCGGCTGGTTTTCGAACCGCACGTCGAAGCCGTAAGTGAACGGCCCGAGCGCGACTCGCGCGACGTCTTTCAACCTCACGGTGGAGCCGCCGGGCTCGGCGCGCAGGATGATGTTTTCGAAGTCTTCCGTGGAAGTGAAACGGCCCTCGGCGATCAGTGGCGCGGAGAATTGTTGCCCCGGCACTGCCGGATCGGTGCCGATCGAACCCGAAGCGAACTGCACGTTCTGATCGCGGATGACTTCGAGAACGCGGCTGGCGGCGAGCCCGTACGCATGCAGCCGGTCCGGGTTGAGCCAGATGCGCATCGCATACTCGGAGCCGAACTGGTTCGCGGAGCCCACGCCGGGGATGCGCTGGACCTGGTCGAGCACGCGCGAGGCGAGAATGTTGTTGAGCTCACCGGAATCCAGCGCGCCGTCTTCCGAGCGGATCGCGAGCGCGATCAGGAATCCCGCCGTCGACTTGGAAGTGACCACGCCCTGCTCGATGACTTCGGCCGGCAGGCGCGGCGTGGCGAGCGCGACGCGATTCTGCGTCTGCACCGCCGCGATGTCCGGATCGGTTCCGGTCTCGAAGGTGAGCGTGATGCTGGCGCTGCCGTCCGAGCTGGACGTGGAGGTGAAATACAGCAGGCCGTCGAGTCCCGTGAGCTGCTGCTCGATCACCTGAGTGACGGTGCGTTCGATGGTCGCCGCATCGGCGCCCGGATAAAACGTCGAGACATTGACCTGCGGCGGCGCAATCTCGGGATAAGCCTCGGCCGGCAGGTTGACGATCGCGAGCGCGCCCGCGAGCATGATGAGGATTGCGAGGACCCACGCGAAGACGGGGCGGTCGATGAAGAACTGCGGCATGACCGGGTTCTGTTACGGCTTGGCCGCAGCAGCTGCGCTGGCAGGCGCGGTTGCAGTGCCCGGCGGCTGATAGGGCACTGCATTCACCTGCGCGCCGATCGGTGCGCTCTGGATCCCCGACACGATGATCCTTTCGCCGTCGGCAAGCCCGGACGTGACGACCCACTTGTCACCCTGCGTGCTCAACGTCGTGACCCGCCTTTGCTCGACTTTGCTCTCCGCGTTCACGACCTGCACGAAGGGACCGGTCGCATCGCGCACGACGGCGATCTGCGGCACCAGATAAGCGCGGTTGAGCTGCCCGATCGTCACGCGCACGCTGACGAACATTCCCGGGAGGAGCTGACGGTCGGGATTGGGAATGACCCCTCGAAAGGCAAGCCCCGCCGTCGTGGGATCGACGCTGACATCAGAGAAATCCAGCGTGCCGGCCATCCCGTAGGGCGTGCCGTCGGCGGTGATCAGCTGCACCTGGGCCTTGTTGCCCTCCACCAGCGTGACGTCACCGGCTGCCTGCGCGCGGCGCAGACGCTGGATCTCGTCCGCCGGCTGATCGAAATTGACGTAGATCGGATCGACCTGCTCGATGGTCGTGAGCAGCGTGGCCTCGCCTTCGCCCACCAATGCGCCTTCGGTGACGCGCTGCTGACTGGCGCGTCCGGAAATGGGAGCGCGGACCGTGGCGTATCCCAGGTTGATGCGCGCCGACTGGAGATTGGCCTTCGCCTGTAGCACCTGCGCGGCGGTGGTTCGCTCGTTGGCTTCGGCGGTATCCAGTTCGGACTTTGAGACGGCTCCCGTGGTGGCGAGCTCGCGGTTGCGCTGCGCGAACACGCGCGCGTTGGTGGCGCTCGCTTCCGCCTGTGCCAGCCCGGCTTCCGCCGCTTCGAGCGCAGCCCGCAAAGGTGCCGGATCGATCTGAAACAGCAACTGGCCCTCGCGCACATCCGTGCCTTCCGTGTACACACGCTTGAGCAATACGCCCGCAACGCGTGCGCGCACATCGGAGGCGCGCGTCGGCGACAGCCGCCCGACCAGATCGCGAGTGATCGGCACGGGCTCCGCATGCGCTTCGATCACCCCGACCTCGGGTGGCGGGGGCGCAAACCCCTGGTTACCCGATCCGCAGCCCGAGAGCGCGATGACGGCGGCAAAGGCGCAGGCAAAACAACGCCCTGTACGATTCTTCATGTTGTTTCCAGTGGGCCTCATCCATGGCATGCACGGCGTCTTGGAGGGGGCCGTCGGCCAGGAAGTTTCGGCAGCTTTGCCGGCTATCCTACCGAACCTGCAAGGTGAATTGGCAGCGCGTTAACGATCGCTCAAATCCAGAGGCGAGGAACCCGGTAGCCGGGACGAAAAGTCGGCGCCCACCACCTGCGAAGGCGTGTGATAGCCGACGGGAGCCACATTGCCGAGCACCCTGGTGACGATCCCAAGTGCGGCGTGAAACGTCACTGTATAGCCGTTGGCGACGCGCATGCGGCCCACCACGGTGCGCCCGGACGCCGTGCGGGCTTCACCCCACAGCCAAACCGGGGTTTGCTCCCTGAGCGCCGCATCCGGACCCGGCGCAGCCCGATCGACGCGGCGCTTGAGCCACGCTTGAATGGGTTGCCAACCGAGCAACCAGCGCCAGCGATTGAGTTGTTGCATGCGGCGCACGGTCCGAGGTGAGGCGGGTATATACACCTCGATATTGCCGATGCCGGTGGTGTAGTAGGCGGTGCTGACATCGCCCCAGGGGATCGCGATCGCGGTCTTGCGGCCCTCCCTGAAATCGATTTCCCGCACGCGGCTCGCAAATGGAATTGACACGATGCGCCCCGCTTCGCGCACACGACTGCCGCTGCGCAGCCCCTCGATCATGGTCTTGGACGTCCCGCGGCTCGTGGGGCTGCGACTGTCGAATCCGAGCGCGAGATGCGTGGCGTCGGGCATCGCCGCCTTGAGCTGCGCGGCGAGGCAATCGGAAGGCACCACGTCGAAGCCCACGCCCGGGCACAGCAGCACACCCGCGCGGCGAGCTTCAGCGTCGAGACGGTGGGCGAGTTCGAAGACGTCGATCTCGCCGGTGATGTCGAGGTAGTGCGCACCGCGGGTGAGGCACGCGCGCATCATCGGAAGCGCAGTCGCCGAGAATGGCCCGGCGCAATTGAGAACGAGAGTCACGCCGTCAAGCTGCTGTGCGACGGATGCGGCGTCGTCGAGTGTGAATGCCCGCGATTCCGCGCGCAGCTCGCTCGCGAGCCGTTCGACGGCGGCGCGATTGCGCCCGGCGAGAATCGGACGCGGGCCGCGCACGGCGGCCTCGCGCGCGATCAGATCGCCCGTGTAGCCGGTGGCACCGTAAAGAAGCCAGCTCATTGCCCCGACCCTCACTCCAACCCTCTTCCCAGCCCTCTCCCGCGTGCGGGAGAGGGAGTGGAGGTCATTTCACGGTGCGCTTGAGGTCCAGGTACACCATCTGCACGACCTGCTCTGGCTTGAGGAAACCGTCGCCCCACACCGGGTCGAGATCCTTGGTCGGCGTGGCCGCAATCGCCTCCTCCAGCGTCTTGCCCTCGCGAATGAGCTTTGCGACGTTGTCGCGCAAAGCGATCAGCATGTCGCGGAAGGCCTTGAGGTCGGTGGCGGTGCCGAGTGGGCCATGGCCCGGAACGACTTTGGTGTCGGGCTTCAGCATCGGCAGCACCTGGTCGGCCGCGGCGATCATACCGTCGATCGAGCCGCCGCTGCCCGCATCGATGAATGGGTAAATCCCGTTGAAGAAGATGTCACCCGCGTGCAGCACATTGGCGTTGCGGAACAGGATCAGACTGTCGCCATCGGTGTGCGCATTGGCGATGTGGAAGACGAAGATCTCGTCGCCATTGAAGTGAAACGTCACATTGTTGTCGAACGTCAGGACGGGCAGCGCCACCCGGGGCGATGCCGGTGTTTCGCGGTTGAAGAACCGGTTGAAGCTCGCGACGCTCATTCGCCGGCGCACGTTGTCGTGCGCAACGATTATGGAGCCCGCCTTGCCCAGGTTCTCGTTGCCGCCGGTGTGGTCGAAGTGCCAGTGCGTATTGATGACGAAGCGCACCGGTTTCGGGCTCAGCTTCGTCAACGCTTCCTGGATACGTGGCGTGAGCTCTGCGAACTGGTCGTCGATGAGAATGACTCCATCCTCACCGATCGACGCGCCCATGTTGCCGCCCGCGCCGGTGAGCATGTACACGCCCTCGGCCACCTTCTGCGACTCGATCACCACCTTGCTGAAATCCTGCTGGGCGCCAGCCAGCGGCGCAATCAGCAGCCCTGCCAGAGCGAATGTCCACTTACGCAAACTCATGATCTCTCCTTTATCCCATCTCGCAACCTTACTCTTACCCTTCTCAAGACCTTCACTTCACCACTTCCCCTCTCATCATCTCCCACAGCGCCTCGACGTGACTGCGTTCCGTCGCCTCCGCGCCGATCGACACGCGCACCATCCAGCGGCCGTCCAGTTGTGAGGGAGTGAGCCACGCGCGGCCCGAGCTGTTGATCCGCCCGCACCAGGCCAGAGTATGCCGGTCGAGCTCGGCCCCTTCGAGCCCCGCCGGTTCGTGGCGCACACATACGGTCTGCAGTGGGACCGGTGCAAGTCGCTTCCAGCCCGGCGCCGCATCGACCTGCTCCTTGAGCCATTGAGCATTGGCGATGTCACGCCTCAGCCGCGCTTGCAAGCCCTCGACTCCCTGCTCGCGGATCAGGAACCACAGCTTGAGCGCGCGCATGCGCCGGCCGAGCGGGATGCCCCAGTCGCGGAAGTTTTTTGCCTGCACGTCCATCGAGGTCCGCAGGTAACTCGGATTCGTGGACATCACGCGGATCAGGTGCTCGGGATCGCGCACGTAGTACGCAGTGCAGTCGAATGCCGCGCCCAGCCACTTGTGCGGGTTGATCACGATCGAGTCCGCCCCCTCGATCCCCCCCCACATCCAGCGGCATTCGGGGAGGATCATCGCGGAGCCGGCGAGCGCGCTGTCGACGTGCAACCAGATGCCGTGACGTTGCGCCAGCTCGGCCATCGCGCCGACCGGATCGAGAGCGCAGGTACCGGTGGTGCCGACGGTCGCGATCATCACTGCGGGCACTGCGCCCGCGGTGACGTCCTTCTCGATCGCCCGCTCGAGCGCATCGATGCGCAATGCGTGGTCGCGGTCGGTTGGAATGAGCCGCACGTTCCTGCGTCCGAAACCGGCCAGCAACGCGGCTTTCTCGATCGAGCTGTGATTCTGCTGCGACGAGTACACGATCAGCGGTTCCTGCTCGTCCTGGAGTCCGCCGCGCGTCGCGCCATAGTCGGTGGCCCGCTCGCGCGCACAGAGAAGCGCCACTAGACTCGTGGTCGACGCAGTGTCCTGGATCACGCCACTCCACTGGGTCGACAACCCAAGCATCTGCCGCAGCCAGTCGGTCGCCACTTCCTCCAGTTCGGTCAGCGCCGGGCTCGAGGCCCAGTTGAGACCGAGCTGGCCGAGCCCGGTGCTCGCATAGTCGCCGAGAACCGAAGCGAGCAGCGCGTTGGACGGGAAATATGCGAAGAACAGCGGGTGCTGAAAATGACTCAGCGCCGGGACGATGTGCTGATCGAGATCGTGCATGATCTCATCGAACGACTCGGCGGACGGTGGCGGCGACTGCGGCAGGCGGCTGCGCAGCCACCCGGGACTGACCGTCGAGAGCGCCGGATACTGCCCGTCGTACACGCGCGTGCGAAAGTCGGCGAGCCAGTCGATGAGCTGGTGACCGCGGCGGCGGAATTCATCCGGAGTCATGTCGGTACCGGGTTTGGCTTATTGGCCTTTTGTTGTTCACACAAGCGCAGATCGCCACCACGGCCAGGCAAAAGGCCAATAAGCCAAACCCGGTACCGCCTTTATGCTTTCGGCTTTACCATCCACGCGGCCAGTGCGGGCAGCAGGAGGATTGCTCCAAGCATGTTCACGATGAAGAGAAACGTAAGCAGGATGCCGATATCGGCCTGGAATTTGAGCGGCGAGAACATCCAGGGGATGACGCCGACCGCCAGCGTGATGCCGGTGAATACAACGCTCGCCCCGGTCACACGCAAGGTGTGCAGGAACGACTCGTGCACGCTCTCACCCTTCTCGAGAAACTCCTGCATGCGACTGTACAGGTAAATTCCATAGTCGACGCCGATACCGACGCCCAGCGCCACCATCGGCAGCGTCGAGACTTTCAGCCCGATGCCCACGATGGCCATCACCGCGTAAGCCAGTACCGACACCAGCGCCAGTGGCAGGATCACACACAGCGTTCCGGTGACCGAGCGGAAGGTCAGCAGACACATCAGGATCACTGCGGCGAACACGCCCGCGAGGATCGGAAATTCCTTGGCCTCGACCTCTTCGTTGGTCGCCGCCATCACGCCCACGTTGCCGGTGGCAAGCCGGAATTGCGCTTTCTCGGTCGGATTTTCCGCGCGCCATTTCTTGACTTCAGCGACTACGCGCTCGATCGTTTCGGCGCGGTGATCGGTGGTGAACATCATCACCGGCATCACGCTGCAGTCGCGGTTGAAGAGGCCCGTGCTGGTCTCGAGGTACGCCTGCGCCTGAACCAGCTGTTCGCGATTGCGCGGGATGTTGCGCCACCTGAGGCTGCCCTCGTTCCAGCCGGCACTGACGATCTTCATCACGCCGGGCAGTGCCAGGACGCCCTGCACCCCCTCGACGTTCGTCATGTGCCACGCGAAGCGGTCGATCGCCGTCATCACGTCGTAGTCGATGCAGCCGTCGGGCTGGGTCTCGACGATGGCGTTGATGATATCGACGCCGATAGAGAACCTGCTGGTGATGACGTTGCTGTCGATGTTGTAGCGTGAATCGGGCCTGAGCTCCGGCACGCCCGCCTGCGTATCGCCAATCGGCGTTTCGCGCCCTTTGTACCAGCCCGCAATGCCGAGCACGATCGAGATGAGGATGATTGCGGCGGCGGGTCCGCGGTGCGCGATGCGGCTGAGCCAGGCCCAGAATCGCGCCAGCAACGCCGCGCGCCGCTGGATGCGGCCACGGTAGCCAGCATCGAAATGCACGTGCGATACCAGCACCGGCAGCAGAATCAGGTCGGTGAGGATGACGACGCCTACGCCCAGGCTGGCGGTGATCGCCATCTCGCGGATGACCTGCACCGGAATGAGCAGGATGGTGATGAAGCCCACCAGGTCCGCGAGCAGGGCGATGATCGCCGGCAGGAACAGCGCGCGAAAGGTCCGCTCGGCGGCGCTGATGCTGTCGGCGCCGACGAGCACGGCGTCGCTCACTGCGCTGATCTTCTGCACGCCGTGGCTCACGCCGATCGCGAAGATGATGAAGGGCACGAGGATGCCGAGCGGATCGACCCCATAGCCCATGAGAACCAGCAGACCGAGCTGCCAGATCACTGCGACGATCGAACACGCCACCGGCACCAGCGCGACCTTGAAGGACTGGATGTAGATCCAGACGAAGAGCAACGTGAGCACAACGGTGACGCCGGCGAACATCGCGACCGACAGCGAGCCTTCCGCGATGTCGCCCACGACTTTGGCGAAACCGATCATGTGCACTTCGACCGGCGAGGCGGAGGTTGCCACCTGCACCTCGATGTCTCCGCCCATGAGGCGCTCGCGGATCTTCTCTTCGAGATCCTGCGCCACGCGGATGTAGTTGAGCGGTGCGCCCGTTTCGGGATCCTCGTCCTGCAGAGTCGCACTCACGATCGCGCCGGAGAAATCATTTGCTACCAAGCGCCCGACGATGCCCGCCTTGAGGATGTTCTCGCGCACCTGCGCCAGCCCCTCCGGCGTCGGCTGAAAATCCGCCGGGATCACGTTGCCGGCCTGGATGCCGTCCTCGACGACCTCCGTGTAGCGCACGTTCGGGGTGAACAGCGACTGCACTCGCGCGCGATCGACGCCGCGGATGAAGAATATTTCGTCGGTGGCCGTGCGCAGCGCCTGGAAGAACTGCGGCGTGAACATGTTGCCATCGCGCGCCAGGACCGCGACCAGCACGCGATTGGCGCCGCCGAACTCCGCCTGGTGCTTGACGAAGGTCTGCATGTACTCGTGCTTGAGCGGCAGCTGCTTGGTGAACTTGGTGTCGATGCGCAGCCCGGTGGCCGCCGCGTAAGCCATCACCGCGGTGATGAGCGCAAAGAGCGCGAGGATCAGCGTCCGGCGGCCGAACACGATACGGCCCAGCCACTCGACCATCCGACCTTCGGTGTCCGAGGAAGAGATCTTCATGGCGCGCCCGTGCTCATGGCGTGACGACTTTGACTCCGCCCTCGCCGACCGTCACGAGCCGTCCGTTGCCCGCCGGCAGCGCAGCGGAAATGCCCTTGCGATCCGGCAGCTGCTGGAGCGCAAACGAATGACCCCCATCGCGACTCACGAGCAGCGTCCCGGCGAGCCCGGTGATCACGACGGTCTGCGCGTCGAGGCGCAGGCCGTTCGTCAGCATCGCCACGGCGCCGGTGGAGATCTCGCGCCAGGTGGCGCCGGCATCGTCCGAGCGAAACAGGTGCCCGCGCAGGCCAAAGACCAGCATTGACGCGCCGTCGAGCGGCAAAACACCGAAAAATGATCCTTCATAGGGCGACGGCAACTCGAGCCAGGTCTGCCCGTCGTCAGTGGAGCGAAAGATGTTGCCGGATTCCGCCGCGAGATAGAGCTTGCCGTCAGCAGCGCGCGCGATGGCGTTGAGATGCGTGTCGCTGGCCGAGCCCTCGTCGAGGTACTCGTCGTCCTCGGCCTGCGCCGGGCGGGCAGGCTTCGCGACGGCTACGAGCGGCTGTGGCTCGAAGGTCCGCTGCATCCAACTCAAGCCGCCGTCGCTGCTCGCAAGGATCGTGCCGTAGGCCCCGAACGTGAGACCCGCTTGTGCATCCTTGAACCAGACATCGAGGAGTGGCTGTTCCTTCTCCGGCGCAAAGTGCACCCGGGTCCAGGTTTCACCGCCGTCAACGCTCCGAACGATCACCTCGTCATGCCCGACCGCCCAGCCAATCTCGGCATCGACGAAGCAGACTGCGGTGAGCGTGGCGCGCGTGGGCACCCGGGCCTGGCGCCAGCTCGCGCCTTGATCGTCGCTCAGGAGCACGTGACCCCGCTCGCCGACCGCGATCATGCGCGTTCCCGCCATCACCGCATCGAGCAACAGAGACTGCGTCGCGAGTGGCGCGATTTCGGAGTATTCCGCTTGCGCATCGGTGGCCGGATCGGCGGCGAGAGCAGCGGACATTGCGCCTGCCACGAACAGGCCGGATGCGGCGGCGACGGCGAGCGCAGTCTTCATTGGCCTGGCACGATTCCCCTCACCCCAACCCTCTCCGCGCGACGGGGAGAGGGGATGGAGCTTTTCCACTCTCGAGTTCCGAGTGAGTGCCGTTATCGTGTTCCGCGACTGCGCAGCGCGTTGGGCTGGTAATCGGCGATCGTACGGCTGACAGTGAAGTCGTAGCTGCGCGGCTCCTCGTTCTGCAACCCCAGTGCGAGATAGCGGCGGTTCTGCAGGTCCATCACCAGTTCGAGCGTTGTCCATACCGTCGGCAGCTCGTAGTACTCGATCGCGTGGCCTTCCTGCACGCGCCACAGCTGGTCGCGCTTGTCGTAGCAATCGACCGCCAGGATCTGCCAGGAGTCTTCATCGACATACAGCGTGCGGCGCTTGTAGACGTGGTCGGTGCCGGCCTTGAGCGTCGAGTCCACCACCCACACGCGGTGCAACTCGTAGCGCGCGTGATCCTGATTGATGTGCTGCGCCTTGAGGATGTCCGTGTACTTCAGCTGGTTGCTGTTGAGCTTGTAGGCGTTGTACGGAACGTAGATTTCCTTCTTGCCGACGAGCTTCCAGTCGTAGCGCTCGGGACTGCCGTTGTACATGTCGAACTGATCCGAGGTGCGCTGATTGTCGGCGGCCGTGCCCGGGTTGTCGAACGCGACATTCGGCGCGCGTCGCACGCGTCGCTGCCCCGGATTGTAGAGCCAGGCGCGCCGGTTCTCCTTCGACTGATCGAGCGTCTCGTGCACCAGCAGGATCTCGCCCGCGAGCCGCGCCGGCGCCACGGTTTCCTGGATGAAGTACAGGATCACGTTGTCGAGCTCGGCTTCTTTCGCGCCCGCCAGGCTGTACACGACGTAAAACTCGTCGTGGAACTTCACCAGGGTGTAATCACCGCCCGCCGTGACCGCCGCCTGGCCGATGCTGCGGGTCGCGGCGTCAGCTCGATAACGCAGCACGTGGTTCCAGAAGATTTCCACGCCCTGCTTCGGAATCGGAAAGGGGATTCCTTCGACCGCCCCGTTGACGCCGTTACCGTTCGCCGCCAGGTTCGCGGTCGTCGCGATGCGCTTGGTCGCATCGTAAATGCGCTGCGGATGCGCCGCCGTGCGATGCGACGGGTACACGTTCATGACGTACGTGTCCTTGTACGCGCGCAGCAGCGCCTTGTGCCCCTCGGTGAGATTGGTCGCATGCTGGTTGGCGTTCTGCGCGTTGATCGTGAACAGCGGCTTCTCGTTCGCGAACGGATCCGGGTGATGGCTGCCGGTCTTGAAGCTCGGAAATCCGGCCGTGGCCGGCGAGCCCAGGCCCCCGTCCCACGCCGGAATCGTCCCCGCAGCGTTGCCGGCTTTCTCACCGCCGAGCGGCGTGAGATCGGCACCCAGCCGCGCCGCCTCCTGCGCGCTGATGGCGGCGGAGGCCGCGTTCATGAAGCCGCACAGAGCCAGCGCGGTGACCAACGATCCACATGCACTCTTCAGCATTGTCGTCCCCTCTGGTCTGGTCGCGCCTAGAACGCGAATTTCACCGCGGCCGCGATGAAGTCGCGGTCGTTGATGTCGTTGAACCGGCCCGCGCCACCGAAGCGCGTCCAGCTGAAATCGATATCCCAGGTGTTACGCAGGTTGCCTAAGACACCGAGCGTGAGGCCGTAGCGACCTTCGACGAAGTTGCCGCCGGGACCGGGGCTCGTGCCCTGCACGTCATGCTGCCACGAATACCGCGGAGTGATGGTCCACGGACCCATCAGGTTCGGGTAGTCGAGGCGGCCCGCGAACCGATAGCCCCACGAGGTCGGATCGGCGAACCGGTTCTGGGGCTCGACCAGGTTGAGCGCGACGCATTGCGCCGTCGGCAGGTACGGACAATGGCGACCGCGCAGCTCGAAGTTGCCGCTGACCGAAGTGCCCGGGCCGTTGTAGCGCAGGCCGCGCGCGTTGGGTCCACCGCTCAGCTTGTCATCCAGGCCGTCGATGTACGTCACCGCCGCCTCGAACACCATCACCATCTGCGCCGCGGCCAGCACGTTCGAGACAATCTTGGTCGCCGTGAACTGTGCCTGGTAGGCGTCGTGCAGTTCCCAGCCCTTCACCACCTGGTTGACGCCGAACTGACCGAGCTGCCCGCATCGCGAGACCGTCGTGATGCCGAGCGCATTGATGCAGGTAGTTGGGAAGGTAACACCCGGCGGAGCGCTGAGCGGGAACAGCGCCACCTCGAGCGGCGACAGTGCGGCAAACAGCACCTCGACGTCGTCGAACTGCAGCGGCACGTCCTGCCGATAGGAGACCTCGCCCTGCAACGCGATGCCGGTCTTCTGGAACTGGGTGTTGAAGCTCACGCCGAAGAGCTTGATATCCTCGGGAAACTCCGTGAAATACTGGGCCGTCTGCGCGTACTCGTGCGTCGCGATGTTGCTGGCATTGCGCGCGATGTCCGATGGGGCAACTCCCTGGAGCGCCAGGTTGGCACCGATGGTCGCGTACTGGGTTGCCGTTGCGAGCGTGAGATTGCCTCCCGCGCCCATGGCCGTTGCGACCGCCGCGTTCGCTGCCGTCGCGACTGCCGCCGCAAACGGCAGTCCTGCTGCCAGACCCTGCGCCGCGCCGCCGACCGCCGTCGCCGTGCCGGCCGCGTTGCCGATTCCCACCTGCGTTCCCGTGCGTCCCGAAATGAGCGGCACGCGGCTGTGATAATTGATGAAGAAAAGCCCGATCTCCGTACCGTTGATGAAGTCCGGGAAAAACGCCCTGAGCGCGACACCGAACTGCCCCTGATCATCGGGCTCGAGCGTCTCGCCGCGCGGCACTGCCTGGAAATTGGTGATGAACGGACCGCCCAGGGGGCGGAAATCGACGCCCTGGTCGGAGAAACCGCCGAAGCCTAGGAACACCTGGTCGCCGCCATCCGGCACGAAGTCGTTGGTGCTGAAATACGATCCAACCGGCTCGGGTTCCGTGTCGTCCCAATCGACGAGATAGAACGCCTCGGCGCTCAGATTCTCGGTGAGGCCGAGCGACACGAACGCCATCTCCTGCGGCAGGAACCCTTCCTTGAGCTCAGCGCCCGGCACGCGCAGTGCCGAGACATCGAAGTGGTTCACCGTGTTGATACCACCCTGAATGAACGTGCTTTCGCCCCAGCTCACCACCTGACTGCCGAGGCGGATCTCCGCCGGCATCGAGCCAAGGTCGAACTTAAAGTACGCGAACGCATCGAGCAGGCGCACGTAGCTGCCGACCAGATCCTTCGCTTCACTCGTCAGCTCGGTGCGTGCGGTCGGTGAGTTCTCAATGGCGTCGTCATACAAGCCCGAGCCACGCACGAATACGCCGAAGTTGCCGTAGTTCAGCCCGAGCTCGCTCACCACCTTGAAGGCCCGGCTGTACGTGCCCGTGTCGAAGTTCAGGTTGCCGTCGTCGATGTTCGGCGAGCGACCACAGCCGCCGTCGGCAATCGCGATCAGGTTGCAGTCGGAGTCCTGGATGCGCGCCGCCTGGCCGAACGTGACGGTCGTGTCCCAGCTGCCCGTAAACGAACCGCTGGAGTTGGAGAAGTCGAAGGCCTGCGCCGAAGGGACGCAGAACGCGAGCGCGCCGAGCGCCATGCCCGCACCGCGCAGCACGAGCGCAAATCCATGGCGCGAGGCTCGAACATCTCGGTTCATCGGAGTGGTTGTCATTGTCTATCCCCAAAAAAGGCTGTTCTGGCGTGACCGATTCTTGGGCTTCAGTCGTGGACGGCTCGGGCAGCGCTCCTGTGGCGACACCGGCCGCGATTCTTGTGTCCCCTCGGTTGTTGGTTTATTACCGAATCAGGGGGTCAAATACAACATTCGATGGCGGGGCAGTATATCAGTCCTCACTTGTAGGGTATCCCGCAAGCGAGAGTCGCGATCCGAGGCGCCGTGCCGCCACCAGGACACCCCGCTAAGCGTGCGTGACCTGCAGGATACTGTGGCGAATCTGCTCACTCAGGACCAGCTGCGCATCGCTGGCCACACCGAGCAGCACCTCATTGAACAGCAACCGGTTGTCCGGGCCGACTTGCAACACGCCGCGCCGGCGCAACTGATCGATGAAGCTCGAAAACAGCGCCGGGTCAAAGAATTCCGGCGCGTTCAGCTCATAAAGCATCGAGATGCGCTGCGCCAGCAGCTGACAGCGCTTCTCGAGCGTCTCCTGGCTGAGCGCGCCGCTCCCCGCCTGCGCAAGCAGGGCGACGACGAGGTAATAGCGCTCGACGATGGGAATCGTCGCCTGTGCCAGCACCGAGAGCTGCATCGCTCCGGCCGCGATCGGCGGTCTGCGGCGCCATTCCGCCCCATCCGCGCTCCGGTCGAGCAAAGCCTGTTGAGAAAAGACCGCGAGGATGCGGTGCACGACGACCGGCACCTCATCCTCACGCCAGCGCAGGAAGAGCTCGTCAGCCACGTACGGGTAGATCCGCCAGGCGAGGCGCAGGATGTCCTCCGTGCGCATCACCGGGTTGTTGAGGAAACAGCAGGCGATGAGGGAGGGCATTGCGAACAGATGCAGCACGTTGTTGCGGAAGTAGGTCTGCAGTATCGCGTTCTCTTCGCTCATGTGGATGATGTCACCGAGCGCGTGGGGACGGCGCTCGATCACCTGCATCGCCTCGCCATGTCGAACGATCGCTTCGCCATCGAGATCGGTCACGGTGATGCGCGGCGAATAGCGCTCCGCCATCAGCAATGACTTGTAGAGATCGAGCTGGCGGATGAGGTCACGCTCGAGCATGGCCTGGCGGGGTGTGGCGAGCAGGACCATGGCGAGCAGATTCACGTTGTTGACGGCCGCTGTGGCGTTGATGCCGATCACGATGCGGCGCGCAAGATCATCCACCGCGCTGTTGAGCCACGCCGGGCGGCTGTCATCGGTGACGGCCACACCGTCCCATGACGGGTTGTGCGTCCGCAGGATCTCATCGAGAGCGATCGGATCGCCCAGGCTCACGTGCACCTTGCCGAATTTGCGCTTGAGCTGCGGCAGCGTCTTGAGCAGGCCGAGCACGGACTCCTTCTCTTTTGGCCGTCCGCTGAGCTCATCGATGTAAGTCTGCCCCTCGACCAGGCGCTCGTAACCGAAATATACCGGCAGGAACACCACGGGACGCACCGGGTCGCGCAGGAAACTGCGCACGGTCATCGACAGCATTCCGGTCTTTGGATCGAGCAAACGTCCGGTCCGGCTGCGCCCGCCCTCGACGAAATACTCGAGCGAGTGACCGCGCGCCATCATTGCGCCCAGGTACTTCATGAACACGACCGGATAGAGATTGTTGCCCTTGAACGAGCGTCGGATGAAAAACGCCCCACCCTTGCGCAGGAAACGCCCAATCACCGGCATGTTGAGATTGACGCCCGCGGCGATGTGTGGCACCGGAAAGCCCGTGACATAGATGATGTACGACAGGAGCAGGTAGTCCATGTGACTGCGGTGACAGGGGACGAACACGAGTTCGTTGCCCGATGCCACGTCGCGCAGTACCTGTTCATGGTGCAGCTCGACGCCGTCATAGAGCCGGTTCCACAGGCGGCTGAGCAATCGAGCCAACACCGTGATGAAGGCGTGCGAGTAGTTGGCCGCGATCTCGTCGGCGTAACGCGTCGCGAGCAGCAACGCCTCGCGCCGGCTGAGATTCTTCTCCTTCATCTCCAGCGCAACCGCGGCGCGCACTGCGCGCGTGGCGAGCACCTGCGCCACGATCCGGCGCCAATGTGATAGATCCGGCCCGATGGTTGCGGTGCGCTGCTCGCGAAAGTGTGCGCGCAGCGTGCGCGAAATGCGCCGCACGGCCCGCGAGCGATCCAGCCCTTCATTGAGAACGGCGCGCAGCGACAATGGCTCGCCAAAGTGAATCAGCGTATTGCGGCCGTTGAAGACCACATTGAGGAACTTGCGGAATCTGCCGGCGAGCACCACGTCCTCGCTCAGCAGCAACCGCCACCACGAGCGCTCCTTCTGCGGCGCGCGTCCCCAGTAGATCGATACCGGGACGAAATCGAGATCGATGCCGGGGTCGAGGGTTGCCGCGGTCACCGCTTGAGTCAGCAGGGCCGGCGTGCGGCGATCGATGCGCGTGGCGCAGAATCCCGCGGGGCGTTCGAGCGAACAGACGGAACGCAACTCGATGGCGGAACTGATGCTCAGCCTGTCGCCGGCTCGAGGCAGTCCCAGTCGGACGCAGGTGTCCTGCACGACCAGCAAGTCCGACAGGCTTTGCCGTTCGAGCACATAACACAGCGCCAGGCCGCGGCTCGTCAGGCGCTGCGCGGCATCGGGTGGCAGCACGGTCGTGCGCACCCACAGAGAAATGATCTTGCGCAACACCCAGATCGCGGGGCGCGCGAGAATTTCGTTGAAGTTCAAGTTATTGGTCGGGGTCGGGTCGCGATTCGCCCTCGGCACCCTCGAGCTGTTTGTTCAGGTCCTGCACGCGACCTTCCATTTCCCTGGCGCGATCCTCGGCACGCTTAATCGTTTCGACCTGATCGCCGAATACCGTGTCTTCGACGGCCATCGGCTCCTGCTCGCGCGATGAGTTATCCTGCCCGCAACCTGCAATCAACAAGGTCGCCAGCAGGCACCGCAGCAGCTTCTTCATGGCAATGTCCCCCCTTCCTCGAGACGCTGAGAGTCTACCGTGAAATCGCCGTTCCACCCCCGTTTCCGGCCGACGCGGTGGCTCGAGTGATGGGTGCCCTCGCCGACCATGTCGTCATCATCACCGGTGCTTCCGAGGGCATCGGACGCGCCCTCGCCCTCGCCCTCGCCCCGCAGCGTCTGTCACTGGTGCTGGCCGCGCGGAATGCCGAACGGCTCGCTGGTCTTGCGGCGGAATGCGAGCGCGCCGGGAGCCAGGCTTTGGCCGTGCCCACCAATGTGGCCGAAGAAAAACAATGTCGTGCGCTCGTCGATGCGGCGATCGCGCGCTTCGGCCGGCTCGACGTGCTGGTCAACAATGCGGGCGGCACCATGTGGTCACGATTCGATGCGCTCAACGACTGGTCGGTGTTCGAAGCCCTGATGCGCATCAACTATCTCAGCGCTGTCTATCTCACCGGACTTGCACTGCCGTGGCTCAAGGAGACGCAGGGGCGCATCGTCGCCGTGGCGAGCCTCGCCGGGCTGACGGGTGTCCCGGAGCGCACGGCTTATGCGGCGAGCAAGCACGCCATGGTCGGATTCTTCGATTCGCTGCGCATCGAGCTCATGGGCTCAGGCGTCAGCGTGACCGTAATCACCCCCGACTTCGTGCGCTCGGAGATTCACAAGCGCGCATTGGGGCCCGATGGCCGGCCGCTGGGAGAAAGCCCGCTGCGCCAGGAGGGCCTGATGACCGCCGAGGAGTGCGCGCGGCTCATGGTGCCAGCCATCGAAAGGCGCAAACGACTTCTCATCACTTCGGCGCGTGGGCACTGCGGGCGCTGGCTCAAGCTCATCGCCCCGAGTGTGATCGATCGCATCGCGGCGCGCGCCATTCGTGAGCGGCGCTAGCGCGTGCGTCACATCGAAGAAATTCGCTTCGATTCGCCGGCCGTCGGTTGTTGGTCGTTGTTCCTGTGCACACCGCCAGCGGAGCTCGCGCCGTTCGTCGAGGTATTCTGGGAAGCCCACGGATTTGCGCATTTTGCGCGCGAACGGATCCTGCCGAAGACGATGATCGAGCTGATGTTCAATCTCGGGCCGCCTCATCGCCTGCTCGATCCATCGTGCCCCGCTGGTGCAACGATCTATCGCGACGCATGGGTGTCGGCGCTGCAGCAACGGCCGCTGGTGATCGAGCCCTGCTTCGACGCGACGCGCGTGCCGTCGCATCTCATGGCCGTGCGGCTGCGCCCGGCCGGCGCCTACGCCTTCTTCGGGATGCCGATGGATGAGCTGAGCAACGCGGTGATCGACCTCGATCTGCTCCCGGGTGCGTGCTTCACGGCTTTGCACGCACAGTTGCTCGATACCGAATCCCGCACGGAACGATTCGAGCTGCTCGAAACGCTGGTGCGGGAACGCGTCGGTGCGGACGTTCGCATGCGCCCGTTCGTCCGCTGGGCGGCGGCGCAGATCGAACGCACGCACGGCGCGGTACGCATCCTGGACCTGTGCCACGAGCT